>Ga0153967_100025_pt1 | contig 115233 bp, 146 predicted proteins | sample TSFL051MetaG_FD_104688 | JGI IMG/M metagenome (GOLD analysis project Ga0153967, IMG submission 104688) | Attine ant fungus gardens microbial communities from Florida, USA - TSFL051 MetaG | ecosystem: Host-associated > Fungi > Mycelium > Unclassified | place: USA: Florida, Paynes | collected...
AGTGAAGGGACAGTAATGGTCCCGGAGGCGCAAGTAGGTTATTTTTTTAAAAAAAAGTGTTGGGGAAAGAAAAAAAACAATGTGTTTAAAATTTTTAAAAAAAAAAAAAAAAAAAAAAAAAAAAGAATTGGCAGGAAGATATATGGCGAAATTGCTCTATAAATAGAGCAACAAGAAGTACGACAGAGAATATTGGAAATGAATAGAGGAAAATTGGAGATGGTGGAAGAAAAATCCATTTTCTAGGTATAGTAGGAATCCATTCTTAAAAAGGATGGAAGAAAAGGAAGAGTATAAGGGAGGGAAGATAGAGGAATGGAACGAAGAAGAGAACAAGAAAGATCAACAGAGGCTTGAAGAAGATAGGAAGTATTTGGAGAAACTGGGAGATGAAAATCAGGATATGGGTAACCTAAGGGACCCATATGACGAACTATGAAGAAGTCCTTGGGATGAGGACCCTTGAAAGGGGGATGGTGTCATAAATCGCCTTCTCCCTCTAAGTCAATATTTATTTTATTTTATTTTTCTTTTTTCATTTAATTATGTAATATAGTCAGATTAGTAAATTAAGGACAAACAATTGGACATGTATAAGTAGTAAACACAATTCAGCGAGGACTCTAACGAGTTCTCTTTGTTAACTCTGACTTAGAGTGGAGTTAAGTCTAAGGTCACTTACCAAAGTCTAAACTCTTACAGGAAAGCTTACTAAGAAGAACAATCATGTTCATTCAGAAAAGTTTGGATTTAATGATAGGGAGAAGAATATATAAATGTGGGATTGTACTCCTGACAAAAGAGCTCATAGACATGCTTAGCGGTGACTAGAGTGCAGATATAGTCAGTCTTAATCAAAGTAATAGGATCTTTAGCCAATTGCTCAAGATATAGATGCTATAAAGACAGATTAAAAAGAAGAGACAGAAATAAGAAGTAACTTATAATGGGATTAGTGAGATTATCAACTGCTCGCTTGACAGACCCAAGAGTTGACTCTTTGTTCTTGAAACAATTGCTATAGTATACTACATTGGAAATAACGTCGAAAAGCTCAATATGAGGATTGCAAATTTCACCAGCAACATTAGACATAGCATAGACAAAAGAGATAGTAAAGAGATAGTGAGAGCATCAAAAGATGCTACTTCAACCTCTATAAATAAGCCAAAGAGACACCATAAAATAGAAAATGGAAAGAAAATTTCATACTTATATGAAATGAAAAACAAAATAGATTATAACACTCATGAGTGTACAATGAAACTTAACACATGGAATACAAAAGATCTCAGATGAATTATGGACTGTAACACTCTAACAATAGAATATGTGAGGACACATAATCTTATAGTGGAGGGGAGAAGAGCTTTAAATTTTCTACAAAATACATAACATATTCATGAGTACTGCAGAATGATATTTTAGGAAATTTACAACAAAACTCATATATTCTATAACTATTGAACAAGACAATAATATAGAAAGATGATTAGGAATGAGGGTAGTATCTCATTAAAAACTTAGAAATAGACTTATCTTTAGATATAAAAGAGATAAGTGCACTTAGAAAAACTTGTTCTTAGCTCACATAATGAAGTCGTGACTAAGAACTGAATGAATTTTTGAACTATGAAAAACAACAGAAAAATGTTTATTAGTACTAGAACTAGTAGATACAGATTATAGATGTGCGATACATAACAGACAAAAATATAGAATAAAAACAAACCTTTCCTACTTGCTAGGCTTATCCTTACTCTTTGCATCTGTTGAGGAACCTGAATTGATAAGAGAGTAGAGATACATTTAACTCTGAGCTTTGGAAAAAGAGCTATTGAAACTGGTCTTCATAAGAGCAAACAAGAAACTATCAATGATAGTTAAATAAGATTGAAAGAGGCATTTGAAGGTCTTACTTGCAGATAGACCTGTAGGGTTGTTATAGGCAGCGAAGGCAGTGCTAAGGACAGGTTGTTGAGTCCAAAGGTCTAGAATGAAATCAGTGTTGACCTAAAAGGAAGGATTGGAGGAGTGGTACTCATTGGCAATAATGAGTTCCTCTACGAATTCAGATATGAGAGCCTGGTAGTTAAAAAGAATGACTTCATAGGAATGAAAGGACTGCTCGATGCAATTACAAGCAAAGATATACTGTTACGCTGCTAGCAAATTTGCCATAGAACTGTAACATAGGATAAGTATTATAGCCCTGCTTTTTAACTAGGATACACTCTTAGGACTCTCTTACAAGCCCCAGACATACCCTAGATTTCCAACAGAATACTCTTACCAAATGGCTTTCAAGCTATTATGGGCTGAAATAGTCTATTACCTCAAGAGGCAAGACAGATGAGCTAGCAACAAAGTCTTTGGAGTTGGAATGGTATGATAGGTCAGAAGTCTATGTGAGTTTATATGGCCTAACATTTAGAAGCAGACACTACATGCAAATTAAAAACATAGATGCAGTCACATGATACTAGAGTTATTTTTAGATTATGTTTGAAGCTGGGAGAAGCTGACTAATAGAGATGGAATGGATGAACTATGAAGTCAGGTGGTAGTGGAGCAGAACCACATGAATAGATTTAGAAGGATGATATGTAATTGGACAGTGGCACTGTCATTGCCCATATGAGAATACTTTGGAGGAGAGCAGTGAGGGAGGCTAAGGGAGATCACATTTTCCTTCTTTCAGTCTAATTGAGTCTCCTCTGTTTGTAAAGTTTAATATATTACTTAGGGTAGAGGGTAATAGGCAGAAGAGAGTCTTCTTAGCTCTTGCCTTCATCTCAGAAGCTCTAGAAGTTGTTGTATATGATGTTCTATGAGTGTAAGAGTTGATCTTGGTGAAAGACTAGTTAGGACAACTTGTACTATAAGTTCTTACTTGTTCTAGAGCCTAATAGTGAAGATAACTTAGACAATCTTTGGTAGAGTAGCAGGTTTGAAAAGCCTGGCTAGTTTTTCACTCAGCCTGTATCATATCCATAAGGTTTGGTATAGAAATGTAGATGAGGAATGGATTGAGTGTAGTAAGGCCCAGGAGTGATTTACTAACTACATCTGCTAAAGAGCTTGTTATGGTATGTAAAGGTAGACACCTTAGAGGAATTGGTTGTTAGATGAATCTAAATCGATCTTATGATCTTTACACCATTTTTAGAATTACAGCTAAACCATCTTCATTTAATCATTTCTTTAATACTCTTTTTTCTTTTTCTCCCCCACAAACTCTTTAGCACGCAATTGAGGGCTATCTCAATATTCTTTTGTTCTTGACACAGTTAAACTAATAATCCTCTTTTGCCCTTTTATAACATGAGATCTAGATAGGACTACTGTATTAATGACAAGCCAGCCTACTAGACTAGTACCTTAAACGATAGTGCTATAGTGTGAGAGGAATACACACCTTTGAGATCCAACTGGTGAGAGTGCTCTTGAGTGGAAACTAAAAACATTTTCTTTATTCTAGTGTCTAACTATAAGTGTTTGTCATTTCGTAAGTACTTCTCTTTTATATTTGATTACCTTCCCAGTGCCTACTCAATCACACACAATTGTAGAATGACTCAGAGATTCTGACTCTCTAACTCAGTATTACCTACTTTTGTAAGGACAGTAAAGCATATTTATTTCTTATTTAAAACTACATTTCCCTTCTACAAAACAAAATCTTAAATTTTCTTTATCATTTCTATTACTGGGAAACTCCTAAAACTTATGGTACCAAACTATAAAATAAAAAAAAGATAGATGAAGAATAGAATGAATACAAAAGAAAAATAGTAGAAAAATGGAATGAAGAAGAAAATAAGGAAGATTAATAGAGAATTGAAGAAGACAGAAAATACTTGGAAGAATTAGGGGATAAAGAAGACAATATAGGTGACCTAAGGGACCCATATAATAAATTATAAAAAGTCCTCAGAATGAAAACCCTTGAGAGAAGAATAATGTTATAAACTGCTCAATTTCTCTAAGTCAATATTTATTTTTCTTTTAACTATGTAATATTGTTGGATCAGTAAATAAGAACAAATAATTAAACTTGTATAAGTAGTACACATGAATTAGCAAAAACTTTAATGAGTTTTCTTTGTCAACTCTGACTTAGAGTATGATTGAGGTTAAGGTTACTCAACCTGAGCTAAGGATTGTTATAGATACCATCTTCCACTATGTCATTCACCCTTGTATTTTTATGATTGTCCTTCTTGGAGGTAGTTCTTTTTCCTTATATTTTTAATACTAGTATTTCTTTTTTATTTCTTCTTTTAGCTCTTTTTTTTTCTTCTGCTTTTATATTTAGACACTCAATTCTCTTTTTTGTTCTCTTCTCCCTAGCATCTAAAATACTATATTACTTTCTCCTCCACTATTTACCTTTTCATCTCTTATTATTATGAAATAGCAGGTGAGCTAAACGATTCATAGTAGCAGATTATTTTATTTTATTTTAATTAGGTAATATTGAATATGTACAGAATATGGTGACTCAAAAGGGATATACAAGATAAAATAGCTAAACAAATACTTGTAAACATGCATTCATGTATAAGTAGCTGAACTAATTAATGGGAACTCTGATGAGTTCTCTTTGTCTACTCTGATTTAGAGTTGGGAGCTGCCTACCTGAGTTACTTGGATGACTGTTCCTTATACTAGAGCTTGTTTTTCACATCTAGGACACTGATCACCTCAATCCCTGTCCAACTTACTTTTATTGCTCTTTCGGTGTGTGATCAACTCAGATCACTCCTAACTTCCTCATAGTCGGGCCACAGGCTTAAGTGGACTGACTGGGAAGTTTAGACCCCAGAGGTGGACAGCTAGGACCAAGCTCAGGTATTAGCTCAGACCAGATCTTGCAATTGAGTGGTGCTCAGTAGTATACTTGTACACATTTTCACATTACATACTTTGTGCTACTGGTCCATTGTGATCAGTCTATGCAGAGGAATATTACTGTATTCTTAAAAAGGCAATTAGTATAGGGATCTTCTCCTTGGAGTGATAGTCAAAGTACTATTAGAGCAGTAGTCAGTAAGGTAGTAGGCACTTGGCTGGGAGAAGACTTGTATGCTCCAGCAGATGTACTGTGAGCTCTTTGAAGAAAACGATGCACCCTCAAGAAATATAATCTTTTTTTTACATGACTAAACCTGTTCAGAACATAACACCATGTTTCTGGACCAATATAACAAACTTATGAGCGACATGCTCAACAAAAGGTGTGCTCTCGCCAAACTAAGAGCAGAATTAGAAGGGAGAGAGAAAAGGTTGTGTAGACAATGTGGGAGGTTTGGGCACTTCACCTGAAAGTACAGGAGCAGAGAAGAACAGACGAAGAAGACAATAGTGGAGAATAGACTTGAAGTGCTGAAGAATCATGTGATGAAGTATGGAGTGAGAGAAGTAAGGAGGCAGGAGAAGGTAGAAAAGAGAGCGAGATGCTTCAAGTGTGGAGAGGAAGGACATAAAAAATAGAAGTGTCCAAAAAAGGAAGAAAGGAGAAGAAAAAGGAAAGCAGCGCCAAAGTAAAAGGTATAGAAGAAGGTGAAAGAGCACAGTGAGATGATAGGATTGCCATCAAGAGAGACAATGATGAGCATAGAAGGATGAATAACATGGAGGGAAGTAATGACCTTTGTAGAATATAGGAAATGTGATTACAAAAGAATAAAGATCCAGAAGAACCAGAGATAAGGATTCCTGAGTAAGGAGCAGCTACATAACATGTGGTATGGGTGTTACAAAGAAGCTGCTCTGTAGGACAGAAAAAAAAGTGCCATGGTGAAACTGGAGTAGAAAGTTGAAACAGTCAGTATCTAGGGCCTAGAAGGGGAGGGCTGGAATTACTGAGCCAGAGAGAGTAGCAGGAACTATCAATTAGAAGACAGTGCAGAAAAGAGAAGTGAGAGAAGTAAGGTGAACATTTAAGCCTCTGAGAGAAGTATGGATGAATGTGGGTATTGAGAGAATAGATATACATGAAGAGAGGACAGTGAAAGCATTGTTCAATAGTGGAGCAACAGGAATGTTCATGAGTAAGAGTTTAGCTTAGAAGGGAGAATATAGATTGATCAAGTTGGATTGACCTTTACAAGTGAGAAATATGAATGGCACCAATAATAGTAGAGGTACAATTACTCATGAAGTAAAAGTGAATATGTTCTACAAGAGACATGTGGAGAGAGTTTGAATGTATGTCTATGAACTAGGGAAGACAAATGTCATTTTGGACATGCCATGGTTAACTGTCCATAATCCAAAAATAGACTGGGAAAAGAGAGAAGTGAGAATGATGAGGTATCCACCCTTGTGTGGAAAATCAGTGTAAATACAGAAAAAGAGAAAGAAAGAAGTTAGAGAGAATAAAAAGAAAATAGTAAGATAGACAGTAGATGAGAAAGAGGATTGGGAAAGAGAGAAAGAGATAGAAGTGAATATGGAAGAAATGGTATCTAAAAGGTTCCATAAGTGGTTCAAAGTATTTGAAAAAGTAAAATCAGAAAGACTGCTGGTTAGAAAAGTATGGGATCAAGCAATTGATCTCAAAGATGACTTCAGAGCAAGTAAAACAAGAGTCTACTCTCTTTCCAGGAATGAAAAGGAAGAGGTACAGAAGTTTGTTAATGAGCACTTAAAGAAGGGATATATTAGACCTTCTAAATTGCCCCAGACATCACCAGTGTTTTTTGTAGGCAAAAGGACAGAGGGTTATGGACTATAAGAGACTCAACAAGCAGACAATTAAGAATAACTATCCTCTGCCATTAATTATGGACTTAGTAGACTCTATGGGAAACAAGAGAGTATTTACTAAGATAGATCTTCAGTGGGGCTATAACAATGTAAGGATAAAAGAAGGAGATGAGTGGAAGGCAGCCTTTACTACATATGTAGAGTTATATAAACCAGTAGTTATGTTCTTTGGGATGATGAATTCATCTGCTACATTCCAAGGCATGATGAACAAAATCCTAAGGGATATGATTAACGAAGAAAAGGTGACGGCATTTGTGGATAACATATTGATAGGAACAGAGATAGAAGAGGGGTATGAGGAAATTGTAGAGGAAGTGTTGAGGAGATTAAAAGAAAATGATTTATTAGACAAAGTAAAGAAGTATGAGACAAGAGATGACAAAGTGATAAAGGCAGTAGAGGAAATAAAACAAGCAGGTATAAAGATGTTGAGAGATGAAGAGTGGTGTCAGGAGGATGGTCTAATATTGAAAGAGAAAAAGGTGTATGTTCCAAAAGACAAGAAGCTAAAAGCAGAGGTGATCAGGCTACATTATGACATACCTGTGGGAGGACATGGAAGACAATAGAAGATGGCAGAATTGGTGACAAGGAATTTCTGGTGGTCCAGAGTCATTAGAGAGATGAAGTGATATGTGAAAGGATGTGATGTTTGTCAACATAACAAGAATCGGACACGACCCCCAACAAGAAAACTAATGTCAAATTCAATTCCAGACAAGACATGGACTCACATCAGTGTAGACTTCATTACAAAGTTACCTTTGGTCCAAGGATATGACTCAATTCTGGTAGTAGTAGACAGATTTACAAAGATGGCACATTTTGTATCTACTACAGAAAGAACAAGTGCAGAAGAACTAGCACAACTATTTAGAGATAATATTTAGAAGCTACACAGATTACCAAATAGTATTATTTTAGATAGGGGACCACAGTTCGTGGCAGGTATCATGAAGGAGTTAAATCGCATGCTAAGGATCAAGACAAAGTTGTCAATAGCATTTCACCTTCAAACCAATGGTCAGACAGAAAGGATGAACCAGGAGTTAGAACAATATTTCTGTATATTCATAGATTACCAACAAGAACAATGGCCAAAGTGGTTGGGTACAGCTGAATTTGCTTACAACAATAAGGTACACACTAGAACTAAAGTGTCACACTTTAAGGCAAATCAAAAACAAGATCTGAGGATGGGATTTGAAATAAGAAAGAAGAGAAAGTATGAGGGAGCAGAGAAGTTTGCGGATAAAATGAGGAGCATACAAAAGGAGATGAAAGCAGCATTGTAGAAGGTGTAAGAAGACATGAAGTGGTATGCAGACAGAGAGAGAGAGGAGGTAGATGAATATAAAGTAGGCAACTTAGTGCTACTTAGTACTAAAGACTTAAAGTACCAAATGGCAGGAAAACATATGAAGAAGTTCATGAAACACTTTGTAGGACCTTACAAAGTAAAGGCAATCATTTCTAGTAATGTAATAAAGTTAGAATTGCCTAGTACAGTTAGAATATATCTGGTAGTCAATGTTAGTAGAGTATGAAGGTACAAGTTGTAAGTAGAAGGGCAGAGGAAGAAAATGCCACAACCAGTAGTAATTGAAGAGGAAGAAGAATGGGAAGTTGAAAAGATCATGAACAAGAGGAAAGTATGGGGAAAGAATAAATACTTGGTACAATAGAAGGGATGTACAGCAAAAGAGGATACTTGGGAGAGTAAAAAGAACTTGAAGAACACCATAGAATTGATAGAAGACTTCGAGAAGAGTTATCATGCAGAGGAAGAAGAAGAAGTCAGACAACAAGAAGCCAAAGAAAATAGGAAGACATTTAGTAGAGAGATACTGGGAAGATATATGGCTAAGTTGCTCTATGAATGGGGCAATAAAAAATATAACAGAGAGTACTGGAAGCGAATGGAGGAAAATTGGAGATGATAGAAGAAAAATCCATTCTTCAGATATAATAAGAATCTGTTCTTGAAGAAGATGGAAGAAGAAAAGGAAGAATACAAGGGAGGAAAGATAGAGGAGTGGAATGAAGAAGAGGATGAGGAAGATCAATGGAGGATAGAAAAAGACAGGAAGTATTTGGAGGAACTAAGGGATGAAAACCAGGATATGGGTGACCTAAGGGACCTATACAATGAACTATGAAGAAGTCCTCGGGATGAGGACCCTTGAGAGAGGGGTGGTGTCATGAATTGCTCATTCCCTCTAAGTCAATATTTATTTTTCTTTTCATTTAATTATGTAATATTGTCAGATCAGTAAACAAGGACAAGTAATCAGACTTATATAAGTAGTGTACTCAATCTAGCAAGGACTCTAATAAGTTCTCTTTGTCAACTCTGATTAAGAGTGGGTTTAGGGTTAAGGTTACTCAACCTCGACTTAAAGCCCTACATTAGAGGGATCTATTGCAAGGTGGATCTAGATCAATCTTACACTATTTTTGGATTACAGCTAAGTCCATTCTTTGTTTAATATATTTTTTAATACTTCTACTTCCTTTTTCTCCTTATGAATTCTTTAGCACATGATTGAGGGCTGTCTCAGTTCCCTAATTATCTGACACAGTAAATGCAACTTTCTCTTTTGCACCCTTTCAGCACTATGCTTATTGGCACCTTTCTGCAGAAATTGGACCTTAGGCATACATAGTATACTACTTAGATACCAGAAATAAGTATGTGCATATTTGTAAGCTCTAATGACTCTGAGCATATGCAGCTAAGTAACAAATGAACAAATGAGTAATTGAGAAAAATTTAAGACACCAAGAATAGAGACTGCGCCTCCCTCAATTGATCAACATATCTGAACCCTCCTTCATCCAGAAAATTTTATCAATGGCAATTCTACTTATAAGTGTGTACGATACTCAGTTGCTTTCTTTCTATTAAGGATCAATCAGCTCACAATTGAAGGATCTCATCTGAAGGAGATCTCAACTGTCACTGACCTGTCAAGATTACAGCTAGCATTCTCGAGAAGATAGGTCTCACAACCAATGGGCGACTGAAAATCGATCATCTACTCTATGGACGCGTTCTCGTCGTTACTTGCATCCTGCGAAAATTGTTTTTGTACTTGTGCATAGTGCTCCATCTCTGCTTGGCTGACACTCGGGACAAAATTTTGCAGAGCCTGAGAAAAGTCTCCTTGAGATACCTCTACCTGAATTTCGTCAGGATGAGCGATTTCAGTCATGTAGTATTGAGGGGTCAGGGGGTCAGGATGTGTTGAATCCATTGGATCTCGATTGAGCTTCGCTAGAGGTATATGTGAGATTGAAACAAACATTTGCCGGAATGCACTTTCTTACCGAGCTGATCCTCTACCTGCTGAGCCGTTCTTGACATCGCATTCAACATAGCATCCGAACACAAAGCATAGAAGTCCGCCCCCGTATAGTTGAAGGGACATGCGTTTGCTATGCTCCTAAGATCCAGATCAGGATGTAATCTGAACTTGCGAGTCAACGCCTCGATGATCTTCAATTGTACTTCATGCGTTTTGCTCACGCCCAAATACAACATTCGATCAAACCTGGCCAATGGACATTTACGATTGTCTTAATTAATCTCTTCCTAACTCACCTCCCGGGACGCAGTAAGGCTGGATCCAATAGATCCGGACGATTCGTCGCGCCGATGACAAAGACGTCATTACTACTAGACATTCCATCAATTTCAGCCAAGAGCTGGCTGACAATGCGGTCCATGACTCCACCAGAATCACCATGATTCCCTCGCTTCGGAGCGACTGAATCCAGTTCATCAAAAAAGATAACACAAGGTTTTGCATCACGAGCCCTTCGAAAGACATGTCTGACGTTGGCCTCCGACTCGCCAATGTACATATTCAAGAGCTCAGGACCTTTCACTGAAAAGAAGTTAAGTGCGCAGGAAGTCGCGACTGCTTTAGCAACAAGAGTTTTTCCAGTTCCTGGAGGACCATATAGCAAGATACCTATGGAGGGTCAAATTCACTAACAAAGAGTCCTTTGTATAAGTCACCCACCTGAGCGCTTCTTCACGCCATCTGTAAATAATTCTGGATGTTCTAACGGAAGTTGGATTGTATCAAGGATGTCAGCTTTTACGTGAACCAAACCGCCGACGTCGTCCCAGGTTACATTAGGTATTTTGGGGACGCCAATGTTTTCAGAATAAGCTGCTCTGGCTTTTTTCAGGGCATTATTGAAGTCCTGTGCTGATACGAGAATGTGATTGATGCCCATCTCGCCCCTAGGAAACTTGTTCGGAGACTGATGATCAAACGGCTCATCACTTACGCTCGTTCTAGGGCTGACGACTTTGCACGAAAGACCAGATCAAAGAGATCGATAGCAATCAGGGCAGCGGTCTGTCTTGCTAGATCTCTGAGTGATACATCCGCGGCAAGCGTTAAGTTCCACAGCAGAGCCTGTAAGATCTCTAGGCGCTCCTCTTCGTTTGGAGCCTGAGATATTATCAAAATTAGTAATTTATCTCAATTCTAAGCGCACCTCAAACTCTAACTGATGCTTAAAAGATGAAAGAATGCTTGCAGGGATTCGTGAAGTGTCATTACTGGTGGCAACGACCCCTATTGGAAAACCCCCCATTCTCCAGGACTGAGCAGACTCTGCAATACATTCTCTAAGGGCATTTACGATAGTTGGCTCTACGGACAAAAAATGAGTTGCTTTGCGACGTGTTCTCCGGATCACACACCCTTTCCAGCATCCAAAGGTTGGGTTGATTGGATCAATGCTTCAATGTTGCGCAGCACGAGGATGCAAGGAGAGCAAGCACATGCTTGGTCAAAGCGAACCCGAAGAGTTCCCTCTGTTTTCGCATTGTTCTCACCAATTAGACTAAAACAATCTACCTGAACATTAGATATGAGAGCATGAAACGATAGATGTGTGAATGCCAGTATTATTACCTCTAGAATATGCATGCCTAAACTCTGAGCCACCGAAAAAACAGTCCAAAACTTTCCAATCCCTCGCACTCCTTTCAGGAGGATAGTGAGCTGGAGGCCGTAGTTAATCGAGTGTCGCGAGAATCCAGCAGATAGTAAATCTCGAAGCTTGGAGAAAGGAGCCTCAGGACACAGGAGGCGAGAGGAAGAGAGTCGCTTGAGGAAAGAAAATGTCGATCGACTGTGTTGAACATCTGGAAAAACAGTCATTGCTGAGCAGAGAACTAGCAGAGAACTACGGCAAAAGAATATACCTGGTTCGAGGTACGACCCTAGTCCTGGAACCCGGGCATGTTCCAACCCAGTCTGAATGATTCGCGTAACCGAAGAATCCACCCAACACCCTAGCTCGCCCACCGTTGACCCGGTATAGAAGTCTTGTTCACCATCGGTGATTGTACTCGGAATGACAGAATGTTCGATATTAGTGACAAGAAAATATACAATCTCGTTGACAGCTGTTGTACTGTCAGTTGTTAGCAGGAGCAGAGTACGGATTGTCAAGGTGAGATGCGCACCATTCGTCCTGTCCATGTTCATTGTCATGTATTGTGGGACTGGATCCGGTATAAAGCGAGAGCGCAATGACGTCATTGGCTTTAATAAGCCGTTTTGTAGCAGCAAAATATGATTTAAGTGCATTCAGGGATGCCACTTGATATTTTTTGTTGATAGAAAAAGGAGAAGCAATTTTGGCAATCGTGACCGACTTTGCGGTGGGTATAGCAGGCTGTCGATGACCAAAAGGACTTGGTCTCAACATTAATTGATGCATCTTATCATCATTCTGTTCTGGATACCCAATTATATTGAAAAGGAGGACAGGCGAGCCATATATCGTTCCACTAGGCAAGAATATTAGGAAGGCTGAGAAGACAAGTATTAACACGCACGGGTGCCTGATCAATTGGTCAAATGCTACAACACGAACAAGTCGATAACTGTTCTCCTGACCTGAGCTCGCAATTGCCTTCAAGGGGAGTTGAGACTAGTTGAGACTACTGAACTGGCACGAGGGGATACACACCCAATCTTCATTGAGAAGACCAACTCGACCCAGATCGGCTGTACGTAGAAATAAAGAACAATGATCTTCTGGAGGTGAAACCGAAGAAATGAGGGGCTCTGCATCGAAGAAAAAGTGAGGTGCGTGTCCATTGATCGAACTGGGAGCAGAGCAGTTGCTTCCATGAAGAGCACTCGAAGCAATTGAATTCCTCAGAAAAGTCTCATCGATCTCTATACTGTCTGAATCTACGTGGTCAGAAAGGCAACTGGAGGAGACAAGGGAATTGGAATCTTCGGAGTGAACAACAATGATGTTCGTCGATTCGGGGTCAACACGACCACGGGAGGTTGGCTCCAGCATCAGGATCCGATATTGTAGAATAGTACGAGATTCATGCCCGTTGTGTAGCTTGTCTGGAGTGAGCTCATGTATGGAACCTAGGTGGAGATGGGTTTCTGAAAGGGTCAATGACTGTTCAATCAGTTCTGGATTGTTGGATGCAAAAATATAGGCGGTATTTGATAAAGCATCCAGTACAACCTCAGTGAGAGTAATTCTGGTCATCTGGGGTAGATGTCTGGCGGTCAAGAGACTCATGGTAGAGGAATTAAGAAATTTGAATCACACGCTGGGTATTTCCCTTATCAACCTATCCTGATAGTTGTGTCTGGTAATTATATATAACCTAAAGTGATACCAGAGAGGTGAGCTCGTCGCTCGGCCAATCTCCTACCATCACGGCACGACGCAGGCTGAAAACATTACAAGTTGACTTCTCGTTCCAATGCACACTGTCTAAACTGGCTATCTAACACTCACCGTAAGGTACAACCTGCGTCTTTACCTTCTTCACAACTGTAACTCCGAGCGCGTTCTTTGCACCACTGGTTTAACAACACAGAAGTAATCAGTGCGCGAGCAGAGTCAGGCAACAAGCTTTACATTGTTAGCTCGACATCTTCCATCACTACCTTGATTCTTTTCGTTTCATGCTGTCCCCTTGTCTTCTATCTCTTATGAATTTGTTCGTGCAAGCAGATCCACCAACTGCCCTACTCGCTCGTTTCATGCGTTGCATATGGATGTCCCGCAATGCATCTAAAACATCCATTTCTTGTTTCGAGTCAGTCGTCCGGTTCTCTAGAGTTGTCTTCCTCCCTTCTGGTTTCGCCAGTCTGTCCTCCCCTTCTCTTCCTTCTGTAGTTCAAAATTTCGCGATATCCTATGTCTTGTTGCATACTCTGTGTTGTTGGGATTGAATCTGCAGGACATAATGTACCACACAAAAGTCTGTAGACAATTGACCATCAGCATTCTGAACTCACCGTCTGATATAAGAACGGAAAATCTTGATCCCGTAATAAGCCTCCCAGTCAACGGTTCTAGCATTGAATTTTCTTTGCCTTGTAAATGTATCCTACGCTCGGACATGGATGAAAAGAACTTGTTAGTCAGCAGTGGTTTCTAGTGATCGTGATTGAGATTTCTCTTTATCCATATGTCGACGGCTCTCAGATTCTGGAAACCAGGCACTGCTGTCCCAGGAAGCAGTCTTGACAGAGCTTCTGAACAAGAAGGTTCTCTTGTCCAGTCGGTTCCCTTCACTTCATCTCTTTCTATACAAGACCAGCGCGAGCGTCTTCCAATATTCCAGCATCGTGGGTTTAGGCATCTTCCCAGTACGGAGCCCATTTAATACCTGTCTTCGAGGCTCCAAGCTCTTGTACTGTATTGAAAGACATGGTACCACTATTGTCGTTGGCCAAACCGGTTGCGGCAAAACAACACGTATGTCGGAATATTCAACTGGCTCCCAAGGTACCACTCATCGAAACCCCAGAACTACCTCAATATCTTCACGAAGCTGGCTGGACGTCAAACGGGTCCACAATTGCATGTACACAGCCCCGCCGTGTGGCTGCAACTTCTGTAGCAGGTCGAGTCGCCGCTGAAGTTGGGACCGTTTTAGGTGACGAGGTGGGCTACACAATCCGCTTCGAAGATGTCAGCAGCAAGGAGAGAACCCGTATTTTGTATATGACAGATGGCATGCTGTTCAGAGAAACTCTCAGAGACCCGCTTCTTTCGCGCTATAGCGTGATAATGGCATGTCAATTTGTGAATGTACCACAAAATTCCGAGGTTTTACGCTTGCATTTATCCAGATCGATGAGGCACACGAGAGAAGTATCTATACAGATTTACTTCTCGGTATCCTCAAAAAGTTCTCGTCATAATTTCTTCTTTATCATTTAAGTTGACCACATTTCACAGGATTCGTCGTAAAAGACCCTCCCTTCGACTGATTATCTCCTCCGCAACTCTTGACGCCACATCCTTCAAGGACTATTTCACATCCGGAACTTCCCCGGAGGAAGCTACCATTATCAGTCTTGAAGGACGCATGTACCCTGTTGAGATTGCGTATCTTCGAGAACCAACCCCTGATTACGTCCGGAAAGCGGCAGAAGTGGCATGGAATATTAATTTGCAAGTATGCAACTTGACCTCGAGAGAGAATTTCTGACACTGATCAATTTTTGCCTAGCAAGGACCAGGTGACATACTTGTGTTCCTCACCGGGCGGGAAGACATCGAACGATGCCTTGAAGAGTTATCCGAGATGCTTCCAACGCAAGTTATGCAGAATTGCTGGACCATTAGAAGCTCATAACCTGTGTAGCTTGCCCCGTCACGCTCTGCGACTGAATCCTTTGGCACTTCATGCAGGACTCACGACGGATGAACAACTGCGTGTCTTTGAGCCTGCTGAACGAGGCAGCCGTAAACTCATCGTATCCACAAATATAGCTGAAGTAAGTTTGACTTCCAACGCGGCTCTCGTACACATCTTCAATTCGGGTAGGCAAGTATTACGATAGAGGGGATCAAATATGTCATAGACTCCGGTTTTGTCAAAGTAAGTTTTTCAGCTCCACACAAATCATATACTACAACCCCAATGATTTTCAGATCCGTGTTTACAATCCAACGACTGCTCTAGCTTCTTTACTCACAGTTCCTATTTCTGTTGCATCAGCGACCCAGCGTGCAGGAAGAGCAGGGCGTACCTCCCCGGGAATCTGTTACAGGCTGTATCCAGAATCAACTCTGAGTACCATGCCCCTCTCTACACCGCCAGAAATTACCAGGACCGACATGACCACTCCTATATTACAGCTCAAGTCCCTCGGTATTGATGACCTCATGAAATTTGAATGGGTTTCTGCACCCCCGGCTGAAACAGTTCTGCGAGCGTTGGAAGGTCTCCACGCTGCGGGTATGATTGATAACAATGGTCGGCTTACCCTCATGGGTGAGCAGGTGGCCGAATGCCCAGTGGAAGTTGGAATTGCGCGAATGGTAAATGAATGCCTCTACGTATGACTTCAATTCTGATCTTCTATATCTATGTTCACTAGTTGTTCCAATCGAAAGAGTACAAATGCGGAGAGGAGATTCTATCCATTGCAGCCATGACCACTGTTCAAGTCAGTATTCTGATTGACTGACTTTTTCATGAAGCTAAACCAAGGACAGGATGTTTTCGTTATACCTGACGGAGCTCCCGGTGCCTTGGCTGAACTTGAACGGCGAAAGTTTACTGCTGAAGAAGGGGTCTGTATTGCCTATTCGTTTGTCTCCCTCTTCACTAATACCGAACTAGGATCACCTTACTCTATTGAATGGTCGGCCAAATTTTACCTCAGTACCAGCACTGTGTTGACCTCTGGTAGCATACAATGCCTTCACAAAATTTGGGCGATCGTCAGGTTGGTGCAAAGCACATGCCTTGTCTTTCCGTGCAATGTCAAGGGCTGTCTCCATTCGGGCACAACTGAAAAAATACATGCAACGATTCAACTTACCCTTGGAAAGCTGTCAAGGAGATGCTAAACGTCTCAGACGATGTCTTGTGAGTGGCTACTGGCGGAACGGTGCTCAGTGGATGGCAGATGGAACATACAGGTCCGTGAGGGGAAATAGAGTGCGTCTGGTTCACCGTGTTCACGGTGGTAGTTGAGACTAATATGTTAGGTCCTGAGTGTTCATCCGACTTCGGTCCTGTTTACGAGAAAACCTCGTTCTGGTTGGGTCATCTTTCATGAAATGGAGGAGACCAAAAAGACACAGTAAGCTATCTGGTTCTTAAGCCTCACCGACACTACACTGAACTCGAATAGGATACGGATTTTGACGGAAATAGAACCGGATTGGTGCGATTTTGAGTTGTCATCCTCTACTTTTAGGGTCTGATCATCCTATTAGGTTACTCGACCACGGGCATGAATACCAAGAGCAGCGGCGATGAATCCGATAGATTCTTAGACCAAGTAAACTGTAATATGATAATAAAATAGATTAGTTGCTATGCAAGGTAACGTGGGAAGGCTCGAGCTCTCCTCTATTGGTCATGGGCGCATCTCAGTCGAGGTCGGAACCCGATGAGAATGTTTTTCATAGCGAGACTCCCATTTCTGTAAAAGCTTGGTTCCCATTCACGCAACACCGGGCTTACTTCTCCTCCAGTTTTCACCGGATATTGTCAACCAGCTTTCCAACCGACTAGAGTCTCCTGAGACCAGCCCCGAGCGGCAAACTGTCCTCGACGCTCACATCCGTTCCCGGATTCAGCATGAACTGGAGCACTTAAGGAGAGAGGAAGAGCATGTACAAGGTGAAATTGAGCGTGCGTTGGAAAAAGAAAACCTGGACAGAGAGCGCACCATGGCTGGTGACGCTTCGGAGGGAGACGGGAGCGGTGCAGGAGAAATCAAGAGCAGCACAGTTCTTCGAGGAGATCTAGAAGAAGTTGCAGGGAAAATAAGGAAATACCAATCGCGAAAGGAGTTGACTGACTACCCAGAGGTGAAAAGTTGCGGCGATGCAGTAGTCGAGTGCTATAGGTACGCAAGCTCACGCATTCTCGAATATCTGTTCTGAATTCGTGCAAGACAAAATCCGACTACGTCGCTGAATTGTGAGAAGGAGGTCGATCAGTTCAAAAAATCTGTTGCAAAATTAGAGCAGGTGTGTTCCATTCTTCTCGTTGTTTAATGTCCATCCTGACATTTCCGTTAGAATTATTTCAAAACCCTACAGTAATAACTATAGAGATATAGCAAGTTGTAATCAAGAACTACATCAGTTTATGACCCATAATAATCATGCTGACTATGCTTAAAGTGTTGTTCAGCTGGGAAGTTGTTTTCGGAGAGTTGACGGTCTTCAGCACGCAGTGGATTTCGATTGTATTTATTTCCGCCAAGAATACGACCGGAGGGAGCTTGACCATGATGGGACAATCTACTCAGGTTTGATCGGATGCTTTGTATGCACTAGGCTTCTGTACACCCTACGAAAGAAACTACCTCAATTGCTGGCTAAGACGACGATTGTTCTTGTTATCATCACCATTCGCACCTGGTAGCGAGTTGTTGTAATGATTTTCCAAACGACGGAGGCTATGATCCAGTCTGAAAAAGGTCAAGCAGGGGCGCGGCTGCATAGTCAGGGCCTTCCCAGCCCCTGCAAAGTCTCCAAGTGATAGCCTTGGGCCAAGGCGAATCTTTGACCCCTGATCTGTGCACTTTGTAGCGTGTGATACCTTATCTTGTCCTATTACAGTATTAACTATCGCGATCAGTGGCGAGTTCCAATGCTATCCGACGTGTATACCTACTCTTGTTACTTTGAATGTCTAAATCTGTTTGTCCGAGTAAATCCACGTGCAAAAACGGTTTCACCTAGTAGCCGTCTGATTCACGAATTGCACCACAGAATAATCGTCGGCGTTCCAAGGTGAACAAAGACCAGGTACCATGTCGATTTATGAAAATTACAAAATACGAGATCTAGTCTTCCATTGCTGCTAGCTGTGCCTCATTCAAGGCCTCAGCCTCAGCCATCACTTTCTCCTCCAGGATCGCTATTCTCGCTTCTGCATCTCGTTTATCATTTTCCAACTCCCCATATCGTTGCTGCAGTAACTTCTCTTGCCGCTCTAAAACCTCGACTTCCTCTTTCAACAAACCCAATCTTCGTGGTCCTGCAACCGATTCCATAGCCCGTAGACGTATGAAACTATCATGATCCATCTTTGTCTTCTCCATCTCCTCGAATGCATCCGTAATGCGCTTAGACAGTGCCTGTGAACGCAGTTGGTATCCACCAAGCATGACATTCAACTTCTTTTCAGCTTTGGTAGCCTTATTGGCTCCCTTGGCCATTTGCTCCCGTTTTTCTGTGAGGAGTGAAGTATAGCCTGCGATGCGCTGGTCCAGAGACAAAGTGTTGAATTCCACCATTGTCTTTGAACTGGCATCGAATGCCAAAGTATGTCGGAACGAGTCCCAAGTCATTGAATCCAGCTCTTCAGATGCATTCGCTTTAGCGATAGCCAAAAGACCATCTCGCAGTTGTTCAGGGGTGGTATTTTGAAATCCAACTGCGGCCGCAAGCTCAAAGTGAATAGTCTGCTTGGCCATGACAACGACGTCATCTCCTGGTATTTCATATGTTGAGATTGTCGATCCCGGGTTTGTGGTACCAGGAAGAGGATACACGATGGCGTCATGTTGGATAAGCTGCACGAGTTCCTCGTCTATTAACCGTCTTGCAGCCCTTGATAAAGTGTCCTCTTCTTCGTCCATGACATTCAATCGTTCCATGAGCGCCACAACGTCGACATTAGCTGGGCGAGGTAAATTTTGTTTAATAACCTGAGATCGCCGAGCCAGCACTTTCTCCCGTTCCTCTTCTTGTATCCGTTTCAATCGAGCATCGCGTTCAGCAGCATCTTCTTCATTGAGAGTGGTATTCAGTTCTTCCTCGCCCTCTACCTCATCAGGCACCACAAGTTCAAAATTGTTCTCTGGTTTAGGCAGATTAGCAAACCCAAGCTGTAACGAACGTTTGGCGGAATTAGCGCGCAGTTTCTGCTCGCGAGGTGTTGATATAACGGTGGGGAGACCTTCGGCATTGATGGAAAGATTGTCTCGAAGGGGAGTTCGGAGTGGAGTGGCGGCATCATGAGGCGTGGCTGCTACATTAACGAGAGGATTGGGCGTAAATGCGACTTGGTGACGAGGGGTAGCCCCTTCGAAACCTGTGCTACCATTGCTTGGTACATGGAGCGGAGTGTTTTCCCCTCCAAGTAAAGGTGTTTGAGCAGCTGTCATATTGCGCAGGTTTCGCGCTTCCATTAGAACAGTGTCCTCTATCGCAAGAATAAGCCTTATGGTACGTGTCGATCATCTAAGCAAACTCACGTTGAGGAGCAGTGCGGGGCGTCCGTGACATTTTTGCAGCTTCAAGACCTTCATAATCACTAAGAAGCCGACCGCTGGCGTCGCTGCCTCCACCGACAAGGGCTTTAGCATTCTCTCCGGCTTGGCCAATCTTCACAATTTCGTCCAATTCACGTTCTCCAACTTGTGCTGAGGGAAGAACGAGCTTTTGTCGGCGACCTATTGACTCTGCTTCCCTCAACTTCTGGATCTGTGCGTCTCTGGCAGCAACGAACTTGGTTTGATGTGGACCACTATCACCCTTCTCGTTCCTCCTTTGCCGTTTCTTTCTTTCTGCTTCTTCCTCCTCGGGCTTTCGCTTGTTCTCAAGTCTCCGAAGTGAGTGACCGACAGGGGGGGCAGTGATGCGAGCCTGTTCTTCGGCGATATCATAAAAACCGGGAGCTGGCTTTTTCTCGAAAGGGATATCTAGATTGTACTGTACAGGAGTCAACAGCTGTCATTACCCGGGAATCAGAAGACCTGTACATACGTCCATTCCCTTTCGCTTCACCTTGTGTCGCATACTGGGAGGTATCAGCTCTGATGAGAGGAGGGCTGACACAAAAGCACTGACATGATACCAGCAGCCTTGAGTTCACGCTTCTTCTGCAAGACAGCGAGGCGACGGGCCTCCTCCAGCTGACGCTCTCTTGCCTTGCGTTTTGCCTTTTTGCCCTGGGTATTGGCAAGACGAGCACGAGCTTCTGAAAGCATTTCCTTTTCTATTGGATATGGTGAGGAAGAGAAAGGAGGAAAGAGCGACGTATTGCACACCGTCTTCATCCATGTCAATGGGATCCGGACGAGCTGGCTTTGTTTCTGGGTCAGGGTCGATTTCGCCGGGACGAAGCTTGCGAACATCGTCGGCGCCGGGACCGACGTCACTGGGACCGGAAAGACCAAGCTCTTCGTTTTCTTTGGCCTCTGCTTCGTCAAGAAGTTTCTGGTACCGCTCGAGACACTGGGTGGCGGTGCGACCGACCAGAGGGGCTATTGTTCGCCACTGAGTGGGCATAAGCTTTGCCAGGTGGAGAAGCTTTTCGTCTTCTGTCTGGACGAAGGATGGGACAAGGATGGAGCGCACGGGTAGTATACACACCTTGGACCATTCTGTCTTTTTGATTGAGGGATCAAGCCATTCGTACCAGCGGGCCTTGCATTGCTTTGGTGTCTTGCGAACAAGGAGCGAGGAGATGCGGGCCCTGGTGGGTGTGAGTGGGACGCTGGCAGCAAATAAAGCAAACAGACCACTGGTTCTTGCCGTACTTGGCGATGGCGGCCTTGAGGACCTCGTCCTCGGTGTTCTGGCAGACGGTTGGCGATGCAAAATCAAAGCTAGGATAGACGCACCTTCCAGACACCTGCAATCCAGCTGTGAGCCAGAAACAGACGAGAGACGGACAGACGCACCTCCTTTGATGATAATTCGGACCATGGTGTGACAGAGCAAATGGGACGCGTGACGAGTAAGGTCGTGGGAATGTTGTGTGATGGCCGGCAACTAAGCCGGATGGCGGTGTTTAAAATGGGAGTGCCGGATAAGGGAGGCTGCATGAAAGCCGGCTTCCCCTGGCCTCTTCTCCTCCTACCACCATCTCCCCCACACAGACCACATGGACCCGCAGTCCGACCTCAGCCAGGACTCAAAGCCACAGTAGCTACCCTTCTGCCCCACTCCATGACATCCATCTCACGTCTCTCCCAGCCCAAAACCCCAGGTCGTCCGCGGCGCTAGAGCCTGCACCGTATGCCGTGCTGCAAAGGTCAGCGATCTTCTCTGGCTCCTCCAAGCTCTAATCCCATCGCCCGCAGATGAAGTGTGTAGGTGCAGAAGACGGCCAGAAGCAGTGTCAGCGCTGTAAGCGGGCCAACGTCGAGTTTGTCATTCCCCTCTCTGTTGCTACATCTTTCTTTATCATCCCTGCCGCTCCTCTAGATGCATATTTGAAAAGCACAGGAGAGGCCGTAAGCCTGGCTCAAAGTGCGTCTCTTCCACCTTCAATCTCCCTTACCACTTATCTGCTCAACCCAAGACTTTCCGAGGCCTCCAAAATGCTCCGCCGTCTTGAAAAAGGTCTTAATTCGGCCAAACTAAAGACACAACCTGCAGAACCCGGCATGTCTACCCCGTATTCTCCACTACAAGCTCATAATCTTCCCCAAGAGGCTATTTACAGCGCTGCATCCCCCGCCGAAGCTGCATTTGCCGCTGCTCCTCAGTACAAACCTGCAGAACAGCTTCCTCTACTCAACGGCTCTTCCCGCCAGCTTCCTTCACTCAACAGCCCTTCCCGTCAGCTTCCGCCTCCGCTCCCGTCATCGACCTATCTTTCCTCTGCCGCCAGCACTCATACCATGGATGTCGATGAGGACGATGACCCCGACAAGAGCGACACTCCTCCATATCCTGCAAAGCTTATCAAGCAGACTCAGCGTAATTCCTTCTTCCGCATTATCCTTAACTCTGAAGAGGCTCCTATATCTACTTCATCCCCTACCAACCGTGGATCATCCTATACGCCTCCTCAATCTAATGCTGCCACCGTCAATCAGCCTATTCCTGATCCCATTTCGGCTGGCATCATTTCCGAGGCAGATGCCAGTGTTCTTTTTGATGCTCTCTTCTTGCGCCTCAATCCTTTCATTAACCTTTTTGACCCGCAACTCCACACGCATGACTATGTTCGCAATCGAAGTCCATTCTTGTTCAGCACTCTAATCACTGCCGCCGCCAAGTTCTTCAAGCGCGATGCGCATAAAGCCTGTCAAAAACTTGCCAATACTCTTGCTTTTCGTGCCTTCTCAGAGGCATGGAAAAGTGTCGAAGTGGTCCAAGCATTTGCTTGTTTGACGTATTGGCGGGATTCCGAAGACAATGTAAGTCTACCAGTCTCACCTCCTTTCAGATTCATTTGACGTCTAGCATCCACAGCGCACATGGACGTATATTGGATACGTAAGCTATATTGCCAAAACGTTCATTCAGTTCGCTTCTGACCGTGGCATTAGGCTTGTCGCATGGCCGTCGAGCTGGGTCTGAACCGCTATGCGGCAACTCTTCCGAACGAGACTACATTACAAAAGCTTGAACGACGCAATCGAGAGCGGACCTACTTGGTCCTCTTTGTACACGATCGCAGCCTTAGTACCCAGACAGGTCGCCACTGGATGCTTCCGGAAAACGATGACCTTATTCAGAACTCCGGCATATGGCATCGCCATGGAGTTGACGATAAGGTTCGCCCCGAGGACGTCATCGTAGCAGCTTTCGTTGAGCTGCGTCGTATTGCCGTATGCCAGCTCCTCGTTTCAATTAGAGACGAATCTGATGTTATTTATCACAGGCTGAAACAACCGATGTTTTCAGTGCGTCAAAGGGGACTGGAGCCAACGACATCAACTATGAAGTCGTATTGCGCAATTGTAATGCCAAGTTGAGCAAGTGGAGTGAAACATGGAACTTTGAAATGGAGCAAGGTTGGAGCACTGATTGGCGTGTTTGGACGATGATTAGCTGACAGTGTGCCTGCAGCCAAGGGCGAAACATTTCATTTTTCATTTCTCAAATATTTCCGGCTCTATGTTAGAGTGTTCTTGAACTATTTTGGTATTACTTCGGGGTCATCTGTACGTCCCTGCTAGACCGCGGATCACCGGGTGCATGCCTTACACGTCACCTCTCTAACCCCATTTCTTGTTTAGGGTGGAAGGCAGCACCACAGTGTCCAGGCACACTCAATATGCTATAGCAGCTGCAAGGAGTCGCTTCAAATAGTGACTGACGATTTTACGAACCTGACGATGCTAGTATGTCAACATGCTTTTCCATCTTTTGAGAAGATCTCACAATGGCCGTACTAAGCGATATGGACAGGAAACAATTACGGTGATGACCGCTTATTCTGCGATCATACTCCTCAAGGTAACCGATTGAGCTTCTCATTCAGAAGGTATTCACATGACCATGTTTGGCAGCTTCTTCGTAGTCCCACATCATCCAAGGAAGTCGTAGCCACGGAAGAAGTGTATTGCCTTATCTTGAAGACAGCTGATGCATATGAAAACGCAGGAAGTTCGACACACAACAATGGTGCAGTACATGCTCGTTTTCTTCGTATTTTGGTGGAGAATGATAGACACCGGTTCGGGCAACGGGACGGCGGTATACAAATTGATCCCCGACTACAAGGTATGAAACGCATGTTCTGCTTGACAGTGGACCTATTTTTGCTGCGCGTTTCTGGTTATTAATTCTAACGCGTTTTGCCCAGGCCAAAACAATGCGCACGGCTCTGTGCAGAATTCGCCGACCCAATCGTATCAGACAAGTTCAACTAGCCGAGAAGTCTATTATGCCCCAGCACCCCATACGCAACATGTCCACCAGATGTCTTCCCATCAGCAGCCTTCTCCACCCCAGCAACATCAATCACATCATTCTGGGACTGGAAGTGGCGACTATTACGGACAACAATCACTGGACATGTCTATGCGGAATGGTGCAGTAAGCAACCATAATAGCATCAACGGAATAGCCGGTGGCAACGCATCAATGCAGTATTATGGACAAAATGCTGCTTATTACTTTACGAGTGGTGGAAGTAGCGGCATGCATGCGACAGAACAGGATCAAAGCTATTACAAGAACATGTTCATTGAGCTTGGCTTTGGAGAGCCAAATCCGCCTGTAGCGCAGCCTGGGCATCATCAAGATTCGATGGGATATTCACATCACATGCCACAACACACAAGTTATAATCAATGATTGTATGATTCCCATTGCTTTCAGTCTGTTAGCTATGCCCTTTTCGTTTGTCGTCGTAGCATTTTAGGTTAGAATATATTAGTAATTAATCGCAGCTCCTCTCTGTTGCCCTTGTTTCTTTGTATAACACGCTGAATATGTAAACCGGGTCAATCTGAGATAAATCTTGTACACCGATCGGGTATTAAACCGGTGAAAGAGTCACGAGTCTCGTCGAACGTTAACAATGCGAACAATGTGTCCCATAGCAACAGCAATAAAAAGATTTCCCTGGATAGCCAGGAAGTCAAAGTCTTGGATGGTATGAGGTTGTGGAAATTTAACAATGGCTGGCTGGGCATGTAGATGGTTTTTATTGCGAACATGGATAACGGCGCCTTTTGTCGAAGAAAGATCTAAAAGAGCAAAATAATCTGGGTGTGTGGTTGACCATCTAGAAGACGAGATCAGGAGATCAATGAGTTGGTAAATAAGAATGCACAGACCGGAATTGGCGAACACCACGAGGAAAAGTTTGAATAGTGACGTAGGGCGTTCCGCCCTGAAGACGAGAGAGGTCCCAGAAAGAAAGCCTGGAGCTGTAAGTTGCACCTATACTGAAAGACAGTGGTTGGGACTGGAACAAGAAAGAAAATGTCGGGGACGGAAAGCTTACGAATCTGCACACCACGCAACACAAGTCACTCCTTCCACTGGCTTACCCAGAGCTGAACGGAAGATGACCTGTGTGTCTACGAGCTCGACCACACAAGAATTCCGGAGGTCAAGCCCATTTTGGTCGTCGGGGTCAGACCGCCAGTCGATAACAAAGACGGAGCCTCTTGAGTCGGCTACCAGAAACTCTTTGCCGGAATGGTGAGCAGCAACAGAGGAGAGGGGATAGGAGAAGGGGATGGCATAAGCAGTGGGCTGTGGGCGCGAGGGAGAGATGTCGCAAGGAGAGGTTGGGTAGAGGTCCCAGATCATCAGCATCTTGTCTTCCGCGACGGTGGCGACATAGCGAGTGCTGTCCGCTCCCTGGCCACCACAAAAAGACATGCTATTGACTCTATCATGATGGCCACTAAGACCACCGCCAAAGGGGAAGATGGACTCTTCACTGTCAGTTCCCTTGTTCAGGAGGTAGAGCCTTCGATCGTTGCCGGCTACTACGAGCCTGTGCAACAATGAGCAGAGGGTTGAGTAGAATTAAAATACACGCACTCAATGGACCAGTCCGCGCGAGATGAAGGGGAGACAGACTTGTTGGACCAGGCAAGGGTAGTGATGGGCAGACCGATGTTGAAGGACGCGAGGAGGCGGATACCAGTTTTAGAGACCTGCAGAACGTCTACCGAGTAGTCGCCGCCGACTGCGATGAGGTCGTTTGCGTGCTGAGTGACTGAGGATTTGATAACATGGATAATTGTGGGTAGTTGGTAGAAGAGTTCCATCATGGCGGGGTAGTGTCACACCGTCCATTTCTTTGATATTCCAATTTGTCGAGAGCATATCAAATGAGTGACAAATGTTGTGACTCGTGTGCATGCTCCCGCGACAAGGTCCCAATCCCTGGCTCCTCCTCACTCTTTCTCTCTCCTCCTTTGCCCTCTTTGCCGTCGTCGTCAGGCATCGCGAGCAGAAATACCCCGCATCTGCACAGCCCAGACAAGCAGACCATCCCCTCGTGCCCCCTCGTCACAACGACAGTCCATAGAGTGTCATTCCAATGTCGGCTCCTGCTTTCGACAACAACAAGGTCACTGTCATCTTCGTCCTCGGCGGACCTGGCGCGGGCAAGGGCACCCAGTGTTTCAAGCTCGTCCAGGCCCACAACTTTTGTCATCTCTCTGGTCCGTTCGTCATGCTCTTTTCTCTGTCCCAGCACTCAACTTGTTGGCAGCCGGAGATCTCTTACGCGCCGAGCAGATCCGCCAAGGCTCTAAATACGGCGAACTCATCCGCACCAATATTCGCGAAGGCAGGATTGTTCCCTCCTATATCACCCTCAAACTCATCGAAATCGCCATGATCAAAGCTCTTCAAGATAAGGCTGGCGAGGACGACGGCTGGAGTTACGGACATGGTCGCTTCCTCATTGATGGTTTCCCTCGAAACATGGATCAAGCAGAGCTCTTTGACGATACTGTAAGTCTCTCGCAAATCTTCATGGCCTCATCTCATTCACCCAAGGTCTGTCTATCTGCCGTGACTCTCTTCTATGATACTACTGAGGAAATCCTCACAAATCGTTTGCTCGGACGCGCAGAGACAAGTGGTCGTGAAGACGACAACATAGAAAGTATCTTGAAGCGCTTCAGGACTTACAAGGAAGAGACAATGCCTGTCATCGAACACTACCAATCTCAGAATAAAATCATCAAGGTCGGTCTCGATATTCTCATCACAACCCCTTCTGTTGTCTCAGTCATCCATAGATTGATAGCTCCAGTTCAATCGAGCAGGTCTTTGCATTGACTGAGCAAGCCATACGAAGGTTCCTGACCCCTGTTACTGATTGACATGGTAATCACCTAGCAGCCTGATTGCCATCCTGTTTCTAATACTATGGGTTTGGAATATATTGCTTTGTTCAAGTATAGACCGCGAATCTTAGGTTCGCATTCGATGTACTTGCAACTGAGACTGCCTTTCCTCCGACTGGGATCGTTAAAATATCCCCATCAGCACACACAAACAGTGCCCGTTCGTCATTTCCATTCTGTGAAACAGTTCAACTTTGAGATTCCAGGTTCACTGATGAGGGACCTACAGGTATCCATTCCCACCCCCCGCATCTGACATACTCTACCACGAGGGGTCCGTTCCCCTTGGTTCCTATCTGGCCCGTTTCATCATATCTTAAGCTAGTCAAACTCCCATCTGCATATGCACTCTGCATTACTTCCCATATCTTATCAGCATATCGCTCTCGTGACACTTCATCGTCTTCATTAAGTGAAGGATCACGCAGCGGTCGTACCATGACAATATCATGTGTGGTACCTCCAGAAGGTAAAGTCCTTGCCAAAGGTGTGATTCTAAATTCTGGTTCTAGTCGATCAACATTGACCGTGGACAGAAGATAGATGAAAGGACCCGTCACTTCCACGGTTGCTTCTTCTTTCTTCGATTCGGGATGGTCCATAAATTTCCCAGAGACTGGGTCGTAGACCTGTACAGCATCCGAAGAAAGTGATTCTGGGAGTAGCCGGACGGTGGCATCGTACCACCGTCTTCCATTCTGCTGAGCTGCTACTTTAAATCTCGAAGCAAACTTCAGTGTTCATTCATTCATTGAGCATATGGCAAAAGTACCTCTCGATTCCAGGGTACTCGTGCCTCAGTTCCTCAGAATCATAGAGAATGGAGGCATGAAGAGCTGTAGATGTGACAACTCCAGAAACGACAGTCCTCGAGGGGGTCTGGGATTCCTCGCCAGCTGGTGGCAAGAGCGTTGTGACACTAAGTGAGAGCGGAACTCCCTCTTTCCCATCTAGAAAAGCTTTCAATGATCTTAGTTTATGTTCCACAGTTGATGCTTCTCCTTTCGCCGGCGGGAAGAGAGAAGAATACAGTGCATTGGCAGTCCCTGCCGGTACCAAGACCACAGAAATCTGAACCCGAGGGAGATCAACCCGATGCTCTCTTGCAGCCTGACTTTCTGTGATAGTGCAACTGTTGACAACTTCGTGCAACGTACCATCCCCAGAAACAAGGATGAGTGTCAGGTCGACTGTCGACCTGAGACGGTCGGCTATCAATTCACCCGCGTGCCCGGCATGCTCGGTAGCCACGATGAGATCGACGGTAACATTGTATTGATAGAGGAGAGGAAGAATGTGGTCCTCTGTGAGTGACTTGGCAGAACGTGAACCACAGACGGGATTGTAGACGACAAGGAGAGGCATTACTAAATTAGTGTGAGAAATCGCTCATATACCTGATAAACTGCTCATATACCTGATAAACTAACTCCTTTATCATGCAAAGGTTGAACAGCGAAAGCGCTTGGAAGTTGGGCGTCGACGTTGGAGGAACATTTACCGATGCAGTGTTATATGACGAGACTACAGGACAAATATACAAAGCGAAGGTAACATTTGCACTGTCTGCTAGCCGTCGATAATGGCGCTTAGAATATGTAATCAAGGTTCCCAGTACTGTCCACGACCAAAGTCAGGGTGTTTTGAATGCCATCAATTCCTTACGGTAAGCTGGGTTCCATCTACGTAAGGCGCACAGACAGGTTCATAGTCCAACAGTGTACAGGTACCAAATGGCGATAATATCCGCATCCCTGCCCTTCACCATGGTTCGTATCGCAATAACCTGTAGACATCAGTTTGCTGAGGTATTAAAGGGACTACTGTTGCCACTAATGCGATTCTGGAAGGCAAAGGTGCCACCGTTGCCCTGCTTGTGACCGAAGGATATAAGGATATCCTTCAAGTTCGGCGGTCATACGTCCCAGGAGGACTAGCAGGATGGTACACAACTTTTGCCTAAGTAGTGAGACCATACTTGACAATTGCTCCTGCAGGATCACATGGCCTAAACCAGAACCTCTTGCTCCTCTCGAACTGGTAGGTCACCACACCTCCCTCTTTCCTATCACATCTCTCTAATCGACATCTAGACCATTGAAGTACCTGGCCGAATATCCTCCACCGGGGAAATAATCCGTCCTTTCGATGAGATTCTTCTCCGCAACCGCCTCTCCAAACTCAGGTCCATACCAAACCTCAAACCTGAAGCCATCACTATCTCACTCATTAACTCATTCACAAACCCAATACATGAACATCAAGCTGCCTCTGTCATCCGCTCTGAATTTCCTGATCTGCCCGTGTCGTTGAGTAGTGATGTTTTGCCTGAGATCATGGAATATGAAAGAACAGTGACGACTGTTGCCAATTCATATGTCAAGCCTGTTATCGGGAAGTATCTGGTGAGTCTGGAGGAAAAACTAAAAGATGTGGATGTCAAGGTTTTGCGGAGCGATGGTGGGCTTTCGACTGCGAGCGTTGCAAAAGAACATTGCGCGAGTCTATTGTATTCGGTGAGCGGTGTTGCTCGTTGTAAATCCTTGCGCTGAGTTTTGTAGGGTCCAGCCGGAGGCGTTAGTGGAATAGTCAATCAGGTCGCTCGAGTGACCAAATACAAGGTCTGAGATACCCCGATTTTACATCAATTTTTCTGTTGAATTCCAGGATAGAATTTATTGACATTCGACATGGGTGGAACGAGTACCGATGTATGTCTGATCGAGGATGGCAAACCATGTCTTCGAAGAGAAAGCACTATAGGAGAGCTCAACAGTGAATCTTTTCATTTCCTATGCTCTCAAAATCCTGTCTAAGGACCTACTAGTTAATGTACCCTCCGTGGACGTTCGTACTGTAGGCGCTGGAGGGGGATCTATTGCCTTCGTAGCGGAAATGACTGGTGCACTCCGTGTCGGTCCCGAAAGTGCAGGGGCAGTCCCAGGACCAGCATGTTACAATCAAGGTGGGATTAAACCCACAGTAACGGATGCTTTCGCTGTCCTTGGTTATCTCCCTCCTGCTCTTCTTGGTGGTTCTTTCCGGCTTGATATAAGCGCTGCTTATCGAAGTATTGAAGAAAATATTGTCAAACCGATGGAACTCGATAGTGTCGTGGAAGCAGCTGAAGGAATTATCAGAATCACACTGGAACGAATGTACGGAAGTTTGCGAAGTGTCAGCGTGGAGAAGGGTAAGAACCCGAGAGATTATCATTTGGTTAGTTTTGGCGGAGCAGGAGGTCTGGTCGCTTGTGATTTGGCGAAGCTATGTGAGGTGAAGTATCCTATCATCATCCCCCCTTCTCCAGGAGGTACGTGATTCTCTTCAATTGTAGATCTTTACTGATAAATAGCACAGTACTGTGTGCATTTGGTGATGCGTGTACTGGAGTCCGCCATGAAATTTCCACCACTATGATTCGAAATCTCAAGGACATCGATATTGGCGAATTTCAAGTTGCTTGTGAATGCCTCCAGGCGCGGGTTTCTAAAATTATATCAGATCAAGGCATCTCGGATTTTACATCTAGATATGAGGTGGATCTCCGCTACCGCGGCCAGGCTACCAATCTGACTGTGGTATTTGAAATGGCTGAGATATTGGGAGGTGACATCTCAGTCCTTCATAAACGGTAACTTGGATCAATTCATCGGTATATTGTTCTAAACCCATCTATGACTATTAGTTTCGAGGATAACCATGTTTCGTTGTTCACATTCTCTCTCGACTCCGAAGTGGAAATGGTTAATCTTCGCTCAGTGGCGCAAGAAAATGTTAAAGATGTCAAGACACAGCCAATACCAAGAGGTACTGGCGTCCCAAGTAAGGACGCTTTACAATCTACCACATCATTGGTCGGTCATGCTTTGTCTTCTTCTAATAGTTGCTCAACTCTGGATGTGCAGTATTACTATGGCACGAAATATGAGAATGTGCCTATATTCAACAGAGCCCATTTACGCCCTGGAGACAAATTCGGAGGACCTTGCATTGTCACCGAAGTGAGTAGCTGATTTATATGCCGTCGTGAAGCTCCACTTCTATCTCTCTTCCAGATCGATAGCACGACCTTCATTACCCCAGATCATCATGCTGAAATAGATGATGTTGCAAACATCCTGATATGGCCTGAATCTCAGAATGTCACTCGAACCACTGTGCCAAAAACCTTATCGGACCCTATTGTTGTTCAACTAGTGGAAGGTACATTGAATTTATTTCTTACCCAACAAATGATGAATCCTTACACAGCTGGGCTTCAAAACATCAGAAATGAGATGGATACATTGATACTACGAGTGGCAATGTCTCCAGCCATGCGGGAACAGGTATGCTACAGGAAGTTGAGGCTGTTCGGGTAGTGTCTCACAAGAAATAGCTCGACTACTTCCCAATGATTGCTGCAGGAGAAGGACCACACTCCGGTAAACAGGTCTGTGGGCAATTTGGGAGCTTCATACCAGGTATGAGGTCCTTTTCATTATCGTTGGTGCTCTTGCATAATGGTAAAACAGGCTTCCTGTCATCATGGGATGAGTCAATTGAAGAAGGTAAGTGAGGCCGTCGTCCATCTTCGTCGCATTATCAATTATCATTTTTCCCCCTTCCAAGGTGATGTGTTCTTAACAAATGATCCTTACTCCTGTAACAATGCAATTTCCCATCTCAACGACTTCCTTGTTATTACCCCGGTTCATTATCAGGGCAAGATTGTCGCTTGGGTGGCGAATCTCGGTCACTTCACAGATATTGGTTCATGTGTTCCTGGAAGCATGCCCAGTAAATTTTCTTTGTGCTTTTCCATGAGAAAGTGACTAAAAACTGTATAGACTGTGCGACTAGCATATATGAAGATGGTCTTCAGATACCTCTATGCAAGCTCTATTCCCGAAACATACCCAATACAACTGTATTTAAGGTAATCAGCAAGTCTATTTGGTTTTGCTGCATCTAAGGGGTACCCACAGATTGTTGAACGCAATAGCAGGAAGTCTGGTTTCGCCAAGGGCGATTTGAGAGCATTAGTTGCGGCGACGAGGATTGCGGCAAAGCGTATTATTGAAATTTGTGATCGTTTCGGTCTCGAGGCCTACGAACAAGCACTGAGTATGTTACTCGCAAGAAATAAGGTTGCCATAGGACAAATAATCCGCAAGACTATTTCGTCCGAAAGAGTATTTTTTGAAGACTACGTTGATGATGATGGGTTCGGAGTCGGACCATGGAGAGTCGCTTGGTGGGTGATGTTCTCCAATATGTGAAGTGAGGCTAACCTGAGATCCAGTACAATGTGGAAAGAGCTAAATGGTGAAGGTGATGAAGTAGTGGTTCTTGACTTTGATGGCACAGACCCTCAATCAGACCGGTCCATAAACTTTGCGTTGTCACATGAAATGCTGAAGATGTTCGTCGCCTTCTATCTCCTTACTATCTTTGTAAGTGCAAGGAACTAGAATTTATCCTCCCATTAATCTAGATGTCCTTCAGGATCCTGCAACTGTGGTGAACGATGGATCTTACGACCTGATCAAGATTAAAATTCCAGAAGGTACCATTCTTAATCCTGTGAGACCGGCAGCCTTGTCGTGTAGAACACACTTACTTGGGCGCGTTTTCGATACTATTGGAGCTGTGTTCGGTCAAAAGACGCCGGAATTTCTGTCAGCCGCTGGATACAGCGACTCTCCTCACTTCTTCTTTAGTGGATGGAACAAAGCGGGAGAATGGTTCCAGGTATTCTGGTCCCACCTCAGGAACGACCTTTACGACGGCTAACATTTATTTTTAGCTCTACCAGATAGGATTCGGCGTAGGTGCTTTGCAACTTTCCAGGTCTTTTGATCAATAGATTTTTGGAGCAGGGTATCCCAAGTCGACCCAGTGGAGACGGCCCAGATGGACATAGCATGTGGCCATCGATGAGGTCTGTACCGAACGAGTTTCTCGAAAGCTACTTGCCCCTTCGGGTTGATAAATACGAGGGGAGTGGATTCCTCCATAATAATGATTCACACTAATACATTTCTCTTCTTGATGATAAGACCGTCCCAGACTCTGGAGGCGAAGGCTTCTACCGTGGAGGGAATGCCATGCGCATAAGTGAGTTTGACATTTGGAAATGTATTCCAAGTCTGCTGACCCTGATCAGACTATGTGTTCCTTGATAACGGTAATATTTCCCTGCATGATGATCGCTGGTACACCAAGCCTTGGGGAGTAAACGGTGGAGGAGTCGGGACGCGGTCAACCAAGACTCTCGTGAGACATTCTATCAGTCAGACGCGTCCCCCTCGTGAGATTCTTCAATCCAAAGAGGATTTCGTTCAGGTGTGATCACTCGGATGTATGTGTGATGTGAGCTAAGTTATACCTCAGGTCAGTGCAGGCGATGTTCTGGAATGGGTTACTTGGGGAGGCGAGTGACATTGCTACAAAGTCTGAAAATTTACTCATCATGTATTAGGTGGAGGATAGTAAGCCATGTTCTGAATTTGCCCGCCAAAATAGCTGATGTCTTCGAAGCGGAGATCCTTTACAGAGAGATCCTGAACTGGTAGCCAAAGAAGCTAGGCAAGGTCTGGTTACAAACACCCGCCGATACGGCGTTTGTCTGACCACCGGTGGCGAGGTGGATCTTCAAGCAACAGAATCCTTACGAACTTCAATGAGAACGCGCCAAGATTTACTATCAAGGGAAATTTTCAATCGTGGTGGATCTATGAAGGAGCTTAGGCAGCATTGCCTAGAAGAAACCGGTTTGTCTCCACCAAAGTTGCCCTCAGAGAGGGATCTCCGTGGGCCAGTAGCTAAGATTCCTCATATTAAGGAGCTACACGAGAGGAGAAAGAAGGAGGATATTTCATTATATGGGTGAACGCTTGCGAACTAGTTCACGGTTTGTATTTAAACTGCCGTGAAGATTAGCAGTCCTTTCCATGTTACGGTATCCGAGCCTGGGTGTACCCTATGACAAAAACTGTACGATTGTTAGTCTAGGAGGCCTTTTTTGAACCAATTAGTGCTATACTTCGTCAGTGTCAAATCCAAATTCTAAGATGATGATACTTGGGAGTGCGGATGTACAAACATACAATTTCTGTGTACATGTATCAAGCGGGCTCTCCTCCACCTGAGGTATAGACTTTGTGCAAGTTCTCGTTTTCCTAAAACCTCCCAGATATTTTATACCTTGCCCCGACACGCGAAAATGCTCATGTCTATTCTGAACCTCCATGGAGTTTTTATCCCTAGGAGGGTGTACCTAGAGAACGCGGGTTGAACTGTTTACATGTCAACCGGAGACTGATGTATGAATTCTGTTCAAAAAAAGGCGAACTTGACTACTTTCGGATGAGATATCATTTCAGAGGATATCGATTTCGACAGAATTTACACAGCCGAAAGCGTGCGTCAAACACCCAGCCAAAATTTGGTTGACAGAAGGTGCCATTTCTGGTCAACCGATACCACTTCACTACCCATCTTGTCCTTTCAACTTCAACTATGGATGAGAAGTCCCTCGAAGGTATTTATCTCGTATGAACAACTTTTCTGGAATGGGTTCATTCGATAAGGATATCAATGTGAATAAAACAGATCCTGTGGCCTATTACGATGTGCAATTTGTCTATGGTCACTATACGAAAGAGATTGACACCACGAACGGACACCGGTCAGTTGATACTTTACCTTGCCTGATTTTGGTATGCTTATTTTCGGTATGTTCATCTCAATGAGCCGAAAGAAATCCTTTTTCATACTATTGACTTAGGCTATGTTTCAAACATCAGTTTCCAGCGTGCCACCGAAAACTCAAAGCAAAGACATAGGAAAAAGCATACTGAGGATAGTCGATCCAATTGATTCGCCAATGTAACCGTCGAGTGCAAGGGCTGGAGAGCCAATGAGAATTGGTATTACCTTATTTGGATGGACGCGTAGAAGGTTGTAGAATGATCGAACGGCAGCCAAAACGGGCAGCGCTGGTGCACTTAACAATCTTCCATTTCTCTTCTCTCTCGTTTGGTTCTCTGCCATGGTAAAAGAAACGTAGATGTCCATTTCAACTTCAGCCTTGCTCCTTCTGACCTATTTGTTAGAAAATACTATGATTTGCTGGATACCTCCCCAGATTGCTCTGAGGCCGAATTGAAGAAGGCCTATCGCAAAAAGTACGTTTTCATCACACCCGTTGAGGATCATTTCTGATCCAGCATGTCTTCAGAGCACTTAAGCTGCATCCTGATAAGGGTGGAGATCCTGAGTTGTTCAAGGAGGTGTCGCATGCGTAAGTCATAAAATTTTCCCGTAGCCCTCAAACCTATCATTTTGTTCTTTTTACAGGTATGAAGTTCTATCTGACCCTCAGAAGCGTTCCATTTATGATGCCCGGGGGGAGGCTGGTCTTTCTGAGTCTGGTGGCATGGGTGGCATGGATCCTCAGGCATGTTCCAATATTCATCGATAAAAAAAAGACAGCCAATAAGTCTGTTCTAGGATCTCTTTAGTCAACTCTTTGGTGGTGCCGGTGGCTTCTTTGGTGGGGGCGGAGGGCGCCCGCAGGGACCCCGTAAAACTAAAGACCTTGTCCATCGTGTGAACGTTACCCTCGAGGAACTATACAAGGGCAAGACCACAAAGCTTGCACTGACACGTAATATCCTATGTTCAAAATGTAAGGGGAAGGGTGGTAAGGATGGCGCCGTCCGTAGTTGTCCCGGTTGCAGCGGTCGTGGCATCAAAGTCATTATGCGGCAAATGGGCCCAATGATTCAGCAAATTCAGACTGCTTGTGATGACTGTTCTGGCACTGGCGAGTTTATTAATACCAGAGATCGCTGCAACGTCTGCAAGGGCAAGAAAGTCGTTCCTGACAAAAAGATGCTGGAGGTTCACATCGATAAGGGTATGAAAGGTGGACAAACAGTCGTTTTTCGTGGCGAGTCCGACCAATCACCTGGAGCTGATCCTGGAGATGTTGTCATCGTCATTGAAGAAAAGCCTCATGACCGATTCCGCCGACAAGAGAATGATCTTATTGCTGAGGTTGAGATTGATCTTTTGACTGTACTTGCTGGTGGTCAATTTGCCGTCAAACATCTTGACGATAGAGCCTTGGTCGTCCAGGTACATCCTGGAGATATCACAAAGCATGGTATGCTCAATTTTGATGTGTGCCTATTTGAAGACTTATGAGGGTTTTAGGCGACATCAAGGTTATCCATGGTCAGGGTATGCCTTCACAGCGGCACCACGATGCTGGAGATCTTTATGTTAAAGTCAATGTCAAGTTACCGGAAACTATCGATGCTGCTTCAGTGCCCCTGCTTGAGCGGGCCTTGCCACCTCGAACACCACTGGAGAATTACGGCAAAGAAATTTCGCTTGAAGAGGTCACCTTGGATGACGCGGATACAAGATCGAAGAGTGGCTTCAAATCTGCACAGGCGGCAGCTGGAGATGATCCGATGGATGAAGATGAGGGTGAACCCCGAGTGCAGTGCGCGAACCAGTGATCATCCCTTCATGCGGGACATATCTGTATCATTCTGCTTGTTCGTCCGCATAGTAGATACATTGCCATTTACTTGATACGCATCCCTTAATACCTGCATGTTTTTTCAATCCCAAGTAGTCTGCAATACACCAGATTGGATACATGAAGTAGATTCATGGAGTAGAGTGAACTAACTCACCTGAGGATTTAATTTGAACTGCTCATAGAGTTGGCGGTTGAAAAAGCTGGTCTCAGTTTCATTCTCTTCGGTAACCATAAATAAGATTTGTCATATAGTCAGGGGGTTACGTACCGAACCCCAATTCAACGAGTGTACGATTGTCATCATCTAGTATCCAATCATCATGATCAAGATTGATAATTAGATTTGAAGTCTGCCATCGAAATTATCAAGGCCCCAATCGTTGAACATCGGTCAGTGACCTACCTTAGTGCCATGGGCTTTGGTATAGAATTTCAATGTGTCTGTACAATCAGACCATTGGTCAGATGAATGAGATCTAGGAATGAGACAGAGGGCGAACCAAAAGACACATTTCGATACGGCTTCCAACCTGGCTGAGATTGTACAGCTGAACAGAGAAAGAATTATGTTCGAGTCTATGTCCTTCTAAGTGTGTTGGCAAGTTTTGTACCTTGACGAGCAATTTCCTTTAGCTGGCCAACAGTTGTTGTTTCGAGGTTGATGTTGTGGAGTACAAGGCTTTTCTCTGTTCGGTACTCGAAAGACTTGATGATCCGGACGGTAAGGGTTGCAGATGTTTTTGGTCGTGTGAGGTTGGTTGTGAGAGTGGAGATTTCAGAAGAAGCCATGGAAAACCGAAGCTAAGTGTGGTGGCTGTGTCGATTGGTCCGGGACTGTTGGGTTAGATTTTGGTTGTGATGCAACAAGTAGTTTAGTGATAGGTGAAGTCACCCGAGAGTACAGCTATCAGTGTGGTACGGTCCTGTACGTTGCCTTCTGACTTCTATCTCGCATGGTCAATCGCTCACATGAAACGCTTTATTTCCCCGATGTTTATCCGCATTCATAAAGGAGTCTATGTTAGCTCGAATCTTCTTTCCTTCACTGGCGAAAAATGTCTGCGCACAAGTTCTTGGATGCATCAATTCTTGACCTCGTCGGGCAACTGAAGGTCGAAGAAAAGATTTCACTCCTTAGTGCTCCCAACTGGTGGAATACCACTCCCATTCCGAGGTTGAACATCCCATCTATTCGTATGAGTGATGGGCCAAATGTACGTTAAACGTATTATTGTAGTTGTCTCTTTGATCGTCATTGTCTTAGGGTGTTCGAGGATCATCTCACTTCGTCTCAACTCCTACTCAGTGCCTTCCCGTAAGTTAGAATCACTTTCTTATAAGCTCCCATTGTCTAAGAGATTACAGTGCTCGACTTCCCTCGCGTCGACATTCGATCCAGAGCTCATAAATAAAGCGGGAGAATTCTTAGCTGAAGAAGCCAAAATTAAATCATCGGTCCTCTTGCTGGCACCTACCTGTAACATTCAGAGAAACCCTCTTGGCGGCCGAGCTTTTGAATCCTTCTCCGAAGATCCTCATCTTTCCGGTATCAAAATCCCTCGTTATTGAATGCCGTCGTGTCTGAGGCATGCGTTTAGGTATCATGGCCGCTGCTTACGTGAATGGATTACAAATCAAGGGTGTGTCCGCAGGTACATCATCAGATTTTCGAGATAGCACTTGGATAGTTGAACATTGTATAGTGATCAAGCATTTTGTTGGCAATGATCAAGAACACGAGCGTCTCGCTGCTGATTCCGTCATGTCAGATAGAGCCCTCCGAGAAATATATCTCTATCCGTAAATCATTTGACATGACCTATACGCCGATTAAAATAACAAGAAAGTCAGGTTCATGCTCGCTCAAAGGGACGCCCAGCCTTGGGCATTCATGACATCGTGCGTGGACATGTCTTGGATCAAGCATTGGTCAGACGCTGATATTTGATAGGTACGGCCGCATCAAAGGTGTTCACTGTTCCGAAAACCCTCAGCTTCTTCAGGAAATTCTGCGGAAGGAGTGGGGTTTCGAAGGGATAGTCATAAGTGATTGGTGAGTCTTGCTGTGCAAACAGGCAGCGCAATACTAATCGCCTCATAGGTATGGTACTTATGCGGTAGATCAATCCCTCAATGCTGGGCTGGACCTCGAGATGCCTGGTCCACCTCGTTGGCGACAGCCATTGCTTGTCTTGCAAAGCCTCTCCACACAGAAACTGCTACCTCGAACCTTAGATGAACGCGTCACGAATCTCTTGACGTTCATCCAACAACAAACAAGACGTAATCCCGAAGTCGTCTTTGGAGATGGTGTCGAGCGAAGCCGAGACTCTCCAGAATCTCGTGCCTTTTGTCGTCGCCTAGCCGCAGAAGGAATGGTTTTATTAAAGAATAACAACAACGTTTTGCCTCTATCCTTGGCCAAAGTGAAGCGAGTTGCGGTCATCGGTCCTAATGTCAAGGAACGGGTTATATCAGGTGGCGGTTCTGCTGCCCTTAAGCCAAGCTACGTTGTGTCTCCCTGGGAGGGTATGACTGCGGATTCTGCTGGGATTGAGTTCACCTATCTATTGGGTTGCTATGGTGAGACAGCCATGAGAATTCCGGCTACATGAGTTCATGTATATGCTTCACAGCACACAAGTATCTCCCAACACTTGAGAACAACCTTACTACTCCAAGTGGTGAACCTGGGTGGTTGTGTACATTCTACACTAACGATCAATACGGAAATCCGGGGGATCCTGTTGCCAGCTTTACCCTTCGCGATACGAGGATCAAATTGAATGACTTTTTGCCCTCTGGCCTCGGACCCAAATGGACGATGAGACTCATAGGAAAATTGACATTTGATAAATCTGCTGTATATGAACTTGGCTTGACTGTTGCAGGTTTGCCCCCTTGTTCGATGATAGGACATACCTTCAGCTGAAATCAGAAATTGCCAGGGAGGGCGAAGTTATGGGTCGATGATAAGCTCACCATAGATAATTGGACAAAACAAACGCCTGGGGACTTCTTCTACGGGTTTGTCGCCGAATCGCCGGATAAGATTCCCATCTGACCCTCCAAAGTCAAGGAACTATTGAAGAGAAGGCTGTTCTAGATTTCAAAGCGGGGGAAACGGCCAATATTTTGGTTGAATACACCAACACTGTAGAATCCGACGACGATGAACATGGAGAAGGTCGAATCTCTCAGCCGGCACTCATGCGTGGTGTGGTAAGTTATGAAATTCTTTCCATGCATAACAATTTCGAACCCATTTCAGCGCCTTGGTGGATGTGAGAAGATTGACAGCTCAATGGCCATACAAGAGGCAGTAACCCTCGCAGCAGAATCGGATGCTGTTGTTTTCATAGGCGGCCTTACTCCGGAGTGGGAAAGTGAAGGGTTTGATAGACCCACGTTGGATATGCCCGGCCTTCAGAATCAGACAATTGCACGCATTGCAGCTGCTAACCCGAATACCATTGTAGTCATTCAAGCTGTAAGAGCTCGAAACTTCCCCTTGATTTTTGAACTCATTTCCTCGTCATCCATAATTCAAGGGTTCTGCTGTATCAATGCCTTGGGTGAACGCTGTCGCAGGAATCATCCAAGCCTGGTATTCTGGAAATGAAGTGGGAAATGCTCTTGCAGACTTACTATTTGGAAGAGTGAATCCAAGCGGTCGCCTGCCTTTGACACTACCGGTCCGTATTCAAGATGTACCCTCGTATCTGAACGACAAATGCGAAAATGGAAAGATCCAGTCGGTGATATCTTACTTCTCGTCGACGAGTTGCTTACTGTCAGGAATTAGTTATCGTGAAGATCTCTTCGTGGGCTACAAACACTATCAGGCCAGAGACATCAGACCCCTATTCCCTTTTGGGTCAGTAACGCCCTATTTACCCTTGTGCACGCTGACAATCAAGTTTAGGCATGGTCTCTCTTATACAAGATTTTCTTTCTCTGATTTTAAAATATCTGCACCCACCAATTTTTCTCCTACTTCCAAGGTTATTATATCTGCCTTGGTCAAAAACGAGGGAGATGTCGCAGGTTCAGAAGTGTTACAGGTCTATGTGTCATACCCCGACGTGGGACTTACTACACCTTTTAAACAGTTGCGTGGGTTCAAGAAAGTACGAGACGTTATCCCAGGATCTGCTGAGGGACTTGAGATGACACTTGATAAATACTCTTTCTCGTTTTGGGATGAGTCCAAAAATGCTTGGAAAGTAACGGCGGGGCTGTATGGAATTCATGCTGGATTCAACTGTGACTTATTACCGCTCGATGGATATGTGGAAATCAAGGATACCTTCTATTGGAATGGATTATAATGGGTCCATGTATAATATGCCACAGCCTTGCCTCTTTTCTGGATTCGCCTGACTGAGAGAAAAATGCAGATTCTAGGTATTGAGAACATACATACATGTCTGCTGACCCTCGCTGTATCTGGGAGAAAAAACTAGTCAGTGCTGCTGGCACTCAAAGTAACTTAAGATGACCGTGCATACGAAGTTACCGTGCCGATGATAGTAGAAGATGAGCTTGGGCGTCACTGAGTGGACGACTGAGGGAGCAGACATCATGAACTATATATTATATATGCGGTTCGAAAATAGTGAGAAATGAGTACCCGGACAATAATGCAAATGAGCGATTATGCTACTGCTAGGGTACCCTGTCAGTACATCTAGTGTGTCACACTCCATGACGATCCGCAGTTACGAGTCCGGACGTCCACTCCAACAGATGAAAGTCGTTGTTGAGTCTGACAGAGCTTTGCAAAAGTGAACCTGAGCTCTCAGGCTGTAATTCTTCGGATTTTTGCAGCCAAGCTGAGACGGATACATTCCAGTACTTTCCACGAGTCCCTATCATGCCAAGTGTTTTAGTACGATCAGATAACAATTAGGTGACGCAACTAGGCACACGGCAACGTCGGCAGGGTCAGTGTAAGGCTTGGGACATGCCTGTGGTGAGAAGCCTCACCTCTCGGAATGATGTGGTTCAATCGTCTTCCACCATCCTCACTGATGTACTCTTATAGTGGCCAGGTGTCGCCATCAATGCGCGCCTCTGACGCAGCAAAAATAAATATGCGCGCAAGAAGTGAGTGAAAGGAAGAAAGACCTTAAATTATTCTACGTACATTCCATCGGTGTCATCCCATAACCGATGTCATTCTGCTCCAGCCTCATGACGATCAACCGTCGTCGTCAATGTAAGCATCCCCTTCCTCTGACATTTCTTGCTCACGTTGTTCACAGCCTGTTAGACCTCAGGTTAGGCTCGAGTAGCCAGTGCACTGTGGCGCAGCAGTAGGATATGATTTAGTTCCCAGCCATATAGTCTGACGGCCTCGAACAGCAACGCCACCATTATCACAGTCATATCATGGCGCACCATCGACTACGTTAATGTATTCTTATCCAATTCCATCAAATAAAAGAAGGTTGGTGGTGTCTTTTTCCCTTGAGCAGTTTGTTTACTCTCCCTCAGGGCTCCGTTCTCTGTCTCTGTCTCATTCTCTGTCTCTGTCTTGCTCTCTGTCTCTTTCTCCGTCTCCGTCTCTTTCCATCATCGTATTTTTTTCTCTTCTTATTCTGTGTAAGAGTTCCGCTTCTGGGCGTTCCACTCTCATTTCCGTAATCGTGTCCCCATCTTTCCTCTCCGAACTACTAGCCTTGAGGTATCTTTGCCTAGCCTGCGGGGGACCGTTACCTTCTGAGTACCCTACATGGCCGCTGGACCCTGGTATGGCCCGGCGTGTCCAGAATAGTTCAGGGCAGCAGATGCGTGATTGCACACTGTCCCGGGGTGTAGGATCTGCTAGTAGTCTCAACTGTTTTACCGAGACCATGAAAGGATTAGGAGTTGATCGGTGGTGGCACGAGTGTCGCAGAATGACATTGGTTATGGGATGACACCGAGATGTCATGGAAACATCATTTATTGGAGCGGTTTCTAGGACATTTAGATATATAAGTAGGGAATGTATGTAGAATAAATTAAGGTCTTTCTTCCTTTCCCTCACTCCCCCGTGCGCATATTCATTTGTGCTGCGTCAACGAGGAGGATTGAGAGTGGTTCGCAGTTTCTTTTTGCCTTCTTCCATCTGTATACAGTGTTGTTGCATGCATCATAAATCTTATCATATTATGGTTGTCTATCACTCATCAGTTCTCAACTTGGATCATGATTCTAATTTTGAGCAACATTTGTTTTTCAGATGTGATTGCTCCAAAAAAAACCGATTTAGACGTTCTTGCATCGTTCATAAGGATAAGGGCCCTATGCTCCCTTCCACCAACAGTCTGTATTATTATTTATATTTTCCCCTTATTTTCACCTATTTTTATGAATTTTGTTGAATTTATTGAGCAAAAAGAGAAAAATATTAGGTAAAACTTAGTCAGGTTTAACCAAAGCTTAGTCATGCTGATTCAGCAGCCATCATCCCACATCCTTCTTTGATTGATTGACTAGATTGATGATTGATTGATTCATTTATTTGTATTGTCAGCACTTATGGTCTATTGGCTGTTTTCCTGTCAGAGATGGCCAACTTCATTGTTGTGCATCATTTTCTGTTGTCTAGTTGTGTTCACTGATGGCTGAGCCGTTTTTGCTCCATTGGGTGGATTCCAGACAGGTTAACTCATGTGGTCATTTTTCTGAACATCTCATTGAGTGGGAGTGTTGCAGAGTGACATTGGTTATGGGATGACACCGAGATGTCATGGAAACATCATTTCTTGGAGCATTTTCTAGGATATTTAGATATAGAATAAATTAAAGTCTTTCTTCCTTTCTCTCACTCCCCTGCGCGCATATTTATTTGTGCTGCATCAATCTTATGTCTTTTAAGCAGAGTCATACTAATCGTTACAATAAGCTCATCGTCTCTGGTTCTAGAGGCCAGGGAGGGAGCAGCACCGTCCAGCTTCCTCCCCCTACCTGTACCACTCAGCAATCAGGTGCTGCACATTACTACAGGTACATCATGGCCAGAGACAATCTTCCCGCCATGACGCTTGGTCCCGAGTACCTGAGCCACGGGTACGTCACTCGAACTATACTGTTTGGGGGGAGGATCAAGTTGCTTGTGGATGATATACCAGTCCTGCCCGATAGTGACAGGCGTAACCCTAACTATGGGGAAACATTCGTCACTATCGGGCTTATCAATGAGCTCACTCAGGCACTAACTCGCGTCTCCCAGGCCACCTTTCATCGTCCCATTCCCATGACTCAGTACACTTGGTTGGATGCGACCTACAGCGAGTCGTTCTCAAGCTTTAGGATTCGGGACTCAAATGGATACCACGACGTTTCGTTTAATGGCTTCATGCCGCCAAGCCAGGGAGCCATCAAGACTAGGCTGCTTGTCAATATGTACATAAGCAGGCCCGCTCTCGGGGGTGATCCAGTAATCCGTGTTAAGGTGGTGGATGGAGTAGTCAGGCAGTTCGTTGTGGTCGAAGTCCCGAGTGATGACATGTTCCCAGGAGGTGCGGTGACTCAGATAGACAATAGTGATGAGGACGACGTGAACGACTCTCTGGCTTCGGCATTTGGGAGTCTTGGTGTTTAGTGGCTGAAGTAATACATGCAGCGTATACAGTGATTGTGTGATGCGAATTTTAAAAACTGATCCCATTACTCCGAATGTCTGTGTAGTGGGGGAAGAAGGATGGGTGTTCGGCTTCGCTGCTTGCATCACTATGCAATGTCAGCTGATGCATTAAGTACAGTATCGAATGTGGGAAGCAGAGTGGAGTGAGCAGGACCAAGTACTTCCAGTCCAGCATCTTGACCAAGACTCTGACCTTCTTGTATGATGGATTCCTGGACGATGATAATGTGAAGGATATAGGGATATCACATGATTCAAAGGCTAATGTCATTGAGCCATCAGATCCCGGGAAGCAGTATATAGTGATATGTAACTTCTCCGTTGTCTACCCCTCATTGCCCATGCCCATAAATAAGTTCATGTTCAAGAACATCATTCTCATCCTCGAACAGCTAAGCCTACCGGCAAGTACGGAGCTAGCTTCAAGATAGGAATTCCCCACGGCACACTTAAACCATTCGTAGATGTAGCTACCAAGTCTGGCTATACAGCAGAAGACAACGTTGACTATTCTAATGAACTGCACTACAGACGATTCGAGCGACTAATCAAGCTGCTATTCTATTATATGTGGAGGAATCTAGAAGCTGCCAATTATGATGTCTTGATGGTGCATTTGATTTGATTCAAGGTAGGTAGACAGACGGCATTTCTTTCAGACATGCTGAAGCATTGTAAACTTGATTACGTTTAGCCTGGTACCAGCTTCTCAATAATACAAGAATTTATGTTTATCATGAAAATAAATGATAGTTACGTATTGGTCTATTTTTCTCTTGATTATTTTTGTGTCCAATGTGCAATGGCCAACGAAGAGACCGAGGAGCAGACTCTGGTAGATAATTCTGCCAGACGTGATCCTAGGACTCTCACTACACTCTCCGACATTATTTCATGTCTCTCTGTTTTACAATCGGAGGAAGCTGAGGTATCCAATGCACTCACCGACCTTCTCGATGCTCGCGAGCCTATACTTGCATCTCTGACACGCCTGGCGTCACTAGCTCCCGAGCTAGATGGACTGCAGGCTGAAGCACAAATGTTCTCAGAGAAGGTTTTGCGAACGGCTACCACAGCAGATCGAATAGGGAGCAAAGTTCGCTCTCTAGACGAAGAGATGAGCAGGGTGAAAGAGGCGGGAGATCGCGTTAGTCAAGTAATAGAACTCAAGGTATTTCTTGCAGCCTTCTGTTTCCGCAGCTTTTGATTCTGTACTAGTCCTCTCTATCTGCCCTCCATGCCTCCATAGAAAGCCAAGACTGGGAAGCAGCCACACTGAATTGTTCGAAAGCAATGGCTCTACCTCTGGATATCATTTCAGGTCCATTCGCCGGACAGACAGTCGTAAGCAACTTAATCCTCTATTATGTCTGTACTTAATTCAATAGCCTACCGCAGAAAGCCACTTGCCACCTTCAGAGCAGCTCCGAGAAGCACGAGAAAATCTGCTCTCTATTTTTCGCAAGAAGTTCGAAGAGGCTTCTCGTGCAAGGGATTCAACTACTACAAGTAGATTTTTCAAGCTATTCCCTGCTATTGGATGGGAAAACGAAGGCTTGCAAGCGTATGCTGGATTTGTGATTGATTTAGTCCGAATCAAAGCGCCTACTACAGTGAAAAGTGCGTATATCAACATATCCATTCTGAGCGATCTTGAATTGGGTCATTCAAAGCCTCCTCTTCGCTCTATTACATCACTTCCCTGACATCCCTATATGAAAGTATTGCAATGATTGTGGATCAACATCAACCTGTTGTGGAGAAATATTATGGTCCAGGGAGGATGAAGAGCGTGGTCGGGCAATTGCTGGGAGAATGTGATCGAGTGACAAAGAGCCTACTTGAGGGTTGGGAGGAGGAGAGGTCAATAAAGCGTAAGGCATGTAAGATCACACTATCAGAAGCTAGATATTGATAATAAGTCTGGTTTTTTATAGCTAACCGATATTTACAACAACCCTCCAATACCTATGTTTACCTCAAATGGTCGCCGCCAACAACCTCCTGAGGAAGTCGTGGACCCACGAGAGATTGATAAAGTCTTGTCAGAGATAGCTGGGATGCTTGGGAGATGGGGTATGTTTAAAAGATTCTTGCTTGATTCATCAAGTGTAATTATGCTGTCTATCTCTTGCATTGTATAGACTACTGACCGTCATCGAAGGAATCTTCGATAGAAGATGAAAACTTCGAGAGTTCCCCACTGAAGCTTTCAACGGATGGGTCGTCTTGGCCTCCGCTAGATCTGGAAGCAACTGAGTCTCAAAAGCTTTTCAACGAAATCATCTTCATATACTTCATACCTTTTGAAATCTGGTATATACGTACGATCGTTGACAAGGTTGGTAAATTCAGGGATGTTCATGGTTTTCCTTGCTCAATTTTCCAGGCTAACCGAATGTCGAGTCCGGACGTCTCCCAGATACCAGTGATTACTACAACTCCGGATGATGTTTTTTATATTCTCAAGTCAGTCATTTCACGGATGGTATCAACGAGTTCCGTTCTTGTCATGGGGCAGACACTTGAACAATTACGAGAGGTAGTCGACAAAGACTACATCGGGATAATCAAGAAGAAACTGGACGATGTTTATCGAAATCAAACTACTCCTGGATCGAATACACGAGCGGACAAGATTGAGAGAGAAAACAGGATGTCATTCACTGTATGTAGTCTGGGGCTGTCTTATGACTACAATCTCACCAGGGAACAGATCCTGTTAAACGACTTGGATATCTCAGCATCCCATCTAGAACGACTCACCCGTGATCTTGTAGAGGGGACAATCGTATCTCAAAACTTTACAAATGAAGAGGGGAAAGTAGTCAAGTCTCATATCAGAGGTTTCCAGTCGATAGGGAACAAGTTGAAGTCTACTTTGCGGGTAGGTATCGTTTTATTGTCACATGAGGATAATCTCCTCACAATACCTAGGCAGGGATCGAACAACAGTTCAACCAATTACTGCGCCCCAGATTACGAAATTTCATACCGGATATCTATAACAACGTGTCATACCAGTTGGACGAAGAAAGCTATCCAACAGCAGAATATCAAGATATCGTACGGAAACGATTTGTGAAGACATGGGAAGGACTAGTCGATGGATACAAGGAAACGTTTACCGACAACAACTATCGATCGTTCTTTGGCCTTGCTCTGGACGCTCTCCTTCGTCCCTGGGAAAGATATATGCTGAACTTCAAGTATACAGAGGTATGTAGTCGGCTAGAATGGTTTGCATGATGGTATTTATTCGGGCTAGTTGGGTGCAATCCGATTTGACAGAGATCTGCGCGCAATTACTGCCTATCTCGGCTCCCAGACGTTGTTCGGAGACGTCAGAGAAAAGTTCGCGCGATTGCAGCAAGTTTCGACGATCCTCAACCTGGATTCTGTGAGTACGATCCTCGTTCTGCTTGATCTTACTCACTTGACATAGGAGGAAGACGTTGAAGAGTTCTACAATAGTTCCGGTATCACGTGGAAGTTAACTGCCCAAGAAGCAAGAACAATCGCCAGTCTCAAAATCTAGGTATAATGTAGTCGTAATGCAAAACACATATAAATTCGTTCAAAGTAGTTTCACCCTCTCCGTAAGGCATCTAGCCGAGCTTGTAGTGCGTCTTCATCTGTAAGGGCTGCGCCACCTTCGTTACCGACATTATCATCTCCTGCTTTCCCTGCTCCACCAGCAGAAAATCCGCCATGATTACCAAGGGCCACGGGTTGTCGATCTGCAGGAATTCCGGACATTGTTGCAATACCGGTAGGTGCATTGGTGAGCTGGAGTTCGTTGAACATTCGTTGAACATTGACTGAGAAACATGGGCAAAAAAAAAATGAAACACACTTGTTGAGAGAGATCAACGCCAATCTCGTCTAGAACCTGCTTAAGGATCTTATCTCCCTCTTCTTCTTCATCTTCCTCTTCGTCCATGACATCGTCGACAGCATCGGACATCATTTCCTCTTTCATGTCCATCATTGAGCTCTCCTTTTCAAATTCGGCCACTATGCGTTGGATCTGAGGAAGATTGAGACCGCGATTCATCGAGGCCATTGCCTGAGTGGCTGGAAAGTGAGTTACAAGGAACTGGAAAGACGAAGGCTGCCTACACGGGTAGCACCCCGCATAGCGTCGGCCATTTGTTGATTACTTCGCAGTGTCTGTATCCGAAGGCCAACAGCCTGCAACTGAGTACGCATCTGATAGAACCGCTGGACATATCGGCGTGTCCGTACAAGGTCCTTTGCCATGATTTTGCACGCATTCTTGTGTTTTGAATCCAGTTGGATTAAGGATCTGGGAATGAGACAGGGCATAATCCGATAGCTTAAGACGGACAAACCAACTGTCCAGATTTTGCACTTTTCTTGATATCTGCAACGAGTTTCTTCTCGCTCGCCTCGAGTTTGGTGCGTTCGCGATCAAGCTCACGTTGGGCCTTGGCAAGTGCGCGCTGATGCTGGCGCAGTCTCTCTGCTGGGGTTACTGTACGACCAAAGAGGGTCTCCTGCGGTTATTGTGAACACTATGGTATTGGGGGCAAGGAGATAAGGACTTGCGATGATGTTCATAATGAAAGGGGTTGTGAGGTTGTGATGTGACAGTCATGGCTCTTCTTGACATTGGAGCCCAATGTTCGATGGACTCCTGTTCTACTTATGACTTTCTACCCATCCTTTGTCCAGACTGTTCAAAGTATTTCTGCAGACACCACATTCGTTCTGACCTGCACTCCTGTCTGTCATTGCCCCAGAAATCAGATGGTCAGCATGAAAAGCTACGACGATGCGTTTTCAACAATTGCAACAGCCTCAGCCTTGATGCATACAGCTCTGCCGTTGCCATTACCTGCACAAACTGCAATAGATCTTTTTGCGCAGAGTCAGAGTTCAATGGGTTGCACTTTCCCTATTTTGATTCGTGATCTTCCAGGCATCGCCATCTAGTGTCCCACAAATGTACTCCGGTCGTCGATGCCAAACTGCAGACGAATGAAAAAGCTCGCGGACTACTTACAAAAGTTTCCTCAGGTTCAAGAGCTAGGAATCCAATTAAGAAAACCACCAGGCCACCTACAGATCCAATGAAACTTGCCGCTTACCACCGAGTTGAGGTGATTAAGATGCAGCATAAAGCTGTACCTCTCGATCCAAGGACAAGTTGGCCTCCCCTCCTTTGGATGAGCGACTACATATCAAATTCAAATATCGTGAACAAGAAAAGATTTTCTGGGTACGAAAGGTTCGTGTAGCATCGCGTTTGATCCATCTAGCCTCAGGTAGGAATATTGTAGACGCTCATCGCGGGCAGAGCCCTGGACTTTCTGTGTATTCAATTTAACATTAAGGACGGCAAATCTGTATGTTTTATTGGTTCGTAGGGATGATGTTGCTGACGTTGGCTTGATAACGATAGCCCGTCCGACTCTCAAAAGAAAAGCCCGACACACAAATACGGAATGATGCGACCCTTCTGGACCAAGTAGACGATGGATCAGTTCTCGTCATCAGTCAAAGTTCCTGAATGTAACTCAGCACCTGGATATACCTGTACAACCAAGGATGAAGTAATCCTTTCTCTTAATCTTTCAATACAGAGCATCGCAAATAAGGCTATACAATCTAGCAATGCATGGTATACTAATCCTATCAGAAAGAAACACAACAAAAGTCCAACCCCATGCAATGGATGGATGGAAAAAATTACCCAATGAGAAATCTGACGACCAAGATGCACCAATTACGAAACGAGCGCAGCCAGGCGCCTGAGATGTGAAACATTAAGATATGCAGGGACATATGTCTCCAGTCCTGATACCTCCCGAGGTAGCGGTAATTCATAAGGTCCTACTTCTTCTGGCTCTGGCGACAGGAGAAGATGGTCATTGCGATCGTTAGCTTGGACTCGAGAGGCCACCACTCGAAGGATCTCTGGCGAGATCGGATTCTGTGATTCCAATTAAGGTTTCTGCCCTAGGTTTGATGACAGAAATCTCACCTCGTAATCAGCGACATAGTAGTTGGTGCACATCCTCTGGATTTGCATAGGACTGAGCATCCAACAAACATCGTAGATAATTTCAATATCAGCAGCCGTAGCCTGGTATGGCATCCCGTTAGCACGTGTTCAAAAAATGAAAATCACCGGCAAATGATACCTTTTTCAGCTGAAGGAGCTTGGTGGCCTGCATCAAGTGCTCCAATTGTAGTGTCCCTTCGGGCATATCGTGTGACTTGCACCATTCTTCTATACGGGTTATATTATACTGAATTTGCATAGCTAAGGCGTGGCACTTTTAGTAACGTCAAAAAGGTGTCTTCTCAGACACACGAACCTCGTTTCCAAGATGAAAAATTTCGTCGCATGAGAAGGTCATTGAAACTCGTTACACCAATCAACTTGAGTAGCTCCGTGATAACCTGTTGCACAACAGATTCCTCCATGTAATAGCTCTTCAGGCTCTTCCAGACCTTGTTGAGGAGACTGAGGATTTCGTCCATGCTAAATGCTGGCTGAGTATTTGAATTCAGAAGTCGATTGAATAATCGGCCACCACCGTCACTAGTTGTGAACCCTGGTAGTGACTGACTTTCAATTAGGGCAGGAATGACCATCTTTAAAAGTTTCCTCTTTGCCCCCAACATCCAAGTGTGATAGATGTTATACTCCAAGCTATCAAGATCATGCTTGACAACAGATACAAGACGCTCGTAATCAGCCCAGTCAAAGGGCCGAACAGCATTTTCCTCACCAGGTCCGATGCCTTGCAACATATCGCTTTCAGCAACACATATGAAAGAGAGCATCTCATGGACATTGGACAACCAGAAAATACCAGGAACAATTGCCTCCTCTCCTTGGAATGACTGTATCTCCATCAATGACTCATTCAGTGATATTTGAAAGAGACATACCATAACATGGGCTTGAATTGTTTGCATCACGTTCGCAAGGAATCGCTCGCTTTCTGCAATTAAACCATATTTCCACATCTCGTTTGTCACCAGGCTGATAAGGTTTGCCGGGAATAAGATCTCCTTCACAGCCGAAGGGTTAGTCAGGCTTGGGACAGGAATCTTCATCCCACGGATCAGACCGTCCAACACATCCTCATCCAACCTCTTGGCATCCATCATTAGTCGGATCTTTTCTTCTGCGGGATCTTCATAATCACGGATTCCAGGAAGTCCATTGATATTGCGGTAACGCATAAAGTTGTCTTCACCGTTAAATGCCACGGAGACAGCACGTGGGTTTGCCGTTTGCGATTTCTTGATGTCAAACATGAGCTCGTCAGCTGAGGTACGACTCTCTGGAGGCACCAAGTTCAGAACTCCAGCCGAGCTATGTCTACGCTGGTGCCGATTGTTCGGGTTGCCATTGACAGTGGTGCCATTGGGTTCCAAAGTACGCAAGGTTGGGGCAAATGTTGGCGAAAGCGGTGGGGGTTGGTCGCCTCTTGGACCCTTAGTCAGCGTATTGAGTGCATATGCACGATTAAGCTGTTCTCTGAGACCGCTGACCTCGTTCTTGAGGGTTGCAATGACAGAGGTATCTTCGTGAGTACGGACAGGCGCAGCCTCCAAAGCCTTCTGCTGAGCTTCAATTTGGGATGCCTGCCGCGAGATCTCGTCGGTCAACTTCAAAATTATTTCCTCCTTCTCCCCCAATCGTGTCGTAACTTCTTCTAGTTTTTTCTCACTTTCAAGTTTGGCCTGGAATATTTCCTCCTTGCGCACCAACTCCGCTTCTGTCGTGTGTAGGTTAGTCATAGTTTGCTTCAACCGGGCGTCAGTTTCTTCATGTCGGTTCATCCATTGCTGTAATTGTTGCTGGAGTTCCACAAGTTGTACCTCAATTTTCTTCTTCTCCTCTGACCGTTGTTGCAATAATTGTGTGAGTTGAACAACCTTGTTCTCTAGCTGATAAGATATTTCCTGGTACTTAGAGAGCGAGCGAGCTTCTTCCTTGAGGGCCTTGAGCTCACGACGGGCATATCGACGGCGGATACACGATTGCAAGTAGATGACATGACGAACGTCAGACCTGAACACACGACGAGATGCACTGACGTCCAGAATGAGTAAAAATTTTTGAAAGTATAATTCTGAATCCTTACACTCCTCGTAACAGGCTCTGTAAAAGGGTGGCTGCTTGATACGTCCTTTCATGGACAAATCGTCGACGGGTTTGCATACCACGGATTCCTGAGAAAAGTGAGCCTGAAGGTATGATGACCTATATAAATCACATACTACTCTGAAAAAGAACAGCACTGCGTCGGACATCAAGGAAATATCTCCTTTGTGTGAAAGCACGAATCGCGGTTTGCAGTCTCCTGGCTGCAACTTCACGCCGAATACTCTCCACAAGCTTCCTGGCAAGGATGCCACGCCACCAAGTTTGAATTTTAATTGTCGCCTGGCGTAACGCCCGATACTTTTTCATTGCCATGCGACGACGCATGTTCTTTTGCACCACTGTGATCATCGTGTTGAGCCTATCTGATCGAAGCGACTCCAAACCTGCCAGCATGCCAGCTCTGAAGAAAATTTTGGTTAAACCATTCTGATACATGTCAGTATCCGCAATGGTCTTTTCGAGGATGATAGCACAAAGTCTACGAAGATCCATAGACTGGATCATTGGTTGCCAATCTGAAGATGGTACAAGCATGTAATACCTACTCTTGAGTTAAAGATAGATTTTATATTATCAATCTCTTTATTACTCACCGTTCTGCAAATTCTTCGTATGTCCACCGGGTAGGATATCCAGCACAACTAATCCGAATAGTCTCTAGAACACCACAAGCACGTAGTTGTCCAAGGACTTGTTGAGGTTGAAACTCCCAGGGGCGCTTAGCCTCATTGGGCTTGATGCACCGGATATAGTGAACATTGGTCACTTTGAGAGTCTCCATGAGTGCAATCAAAGAGGACTTGAAGATTGAGCCCTGTGTAGGTTTCCTGGAAGCGAGCAAACCGCGCTTGGCATTTCCTGAAGGGGTCGAAGCACCAGGAGAGGCATTTGATGCTACCCATGATTGGCGACCAGGATCGGGGATAACAGACGAGCGACGCGAGCCACCACTACCAGTATCTGAGCCAGGACCAGTCGGAGTATTTCCACCCTCTGTGGCCTTGACAGAGTTGAGAGCGACATCGAGGACTTCTTTCAAGAATGAGTTCTTCGTAGCGGTGAGAAGGGTCATGTGTTCATCTGGAACGGTGTCACGATTCTTTTCCAAGAAGCCTTCAACCTCGTATGTCACATCCAATGCGTAGTGAGAGATGGTGAAAGACGTATTGCCAAACCGCGGTTTCTTGTAGACATTTCTGAACTCATGTTTTGGAAGGATTTGGGCATTCAATTTCTGCAGGAAAGACGCGTCAGTCCCAGCGGGAAGGCGAGACTCTTCGTCCAATAGCGAAAGAACGCCAAGCTTGCTTTCAATAACGTCAATGCAGGGCTGGTTATCGAAGAAGTCGATGAACGTCCAATTAATTTCTTCCTTGACATACTCTTCTTGCTCCAACTTGAAGACGTGCGAGTTGAACTAGGGGATAATGAGTGGATCACTACTTCATAATCCTCGGATTAAGATACCTCTTGCTGCAGTTTTTCATTTGCATAATTGATACTAAACTGTTCAAAAGAATTCTGAAAAACAAGTCAGTATGAAAAATCTAGACTGTAGATACATACATACCTTCTGAAAATGCTCAAAGCCATAGATATCCAGAACGCCGATGAACATCTCGGCCCGTTCTGCAGCATCACCATTCTCTCCCGCCAGACTCTCGTTCACGATTGCCACAAGCCACTCAAACATGCACGCATAGATAAATTTCGCGACAGAATCGCGAACAACGATTGCTTGAGCCGCACTCAACGCGGTCACAATTTTCTCAGACCGTGTAATTAACTGTTTTTTGATCGTCCATTTCTTGAAATCTGCAAGATTAACACCAAGAAAGCGCGTAGAATATTGTAATGCAAGGTCATTGTCGTCGATATTACTCTCATTCCGCATGGATGTGACCTTGATATTGCCGAGGTGAAGCAAAGCAGCTAAAAGACGAAAAACAGCCCATTGTTTTTCCACTGATATACCGACAGTCGACAGCGCCTGTTGTGTTGCTCTGAATTCCTCTGCGTCGTCAATTCCAGTGATTAGTGTTGACAAAGGTCCACCTTGCTTAAGGTAATGAAACTTTGAAACATCTATGTCCAATCCAAGGTCCTTGCGCTCTTTTGACGGTGCACCAGCACATAGTTGGTAGAAAATGTGGTAATTCCGTTCTGTCAAGGGCTGGAATACCACTCGAGAGCGCTCGAGGAGATAGGTTCGGATCCGAGCGCCAACAATCTCCTGCTTCCCATCAAACAGAATCTAATGTTATGGTTTAGACGATGCATAATGGGCACAGACGAGAATCGAACCTGAATATACTTGCCAAAACGGGAGGAATTATCATTTCGAGTGGTCTTCGCGTTGCCAAAAGCCTCGAGGATGGGATTGGTTGCTAGTATTTGCTTCTCAATCTCACTTGAGTCATCCAAGGAAAATTTGGATTTGGATTTTGAATTAGAACTGGTGGGGTTGACGGAGGCAAGATAACGCATGATGAACTTGGCCTATAAAAGAATATCAATCTTTCTTGTTTATTGCCTTCGGAAAAAAGTCCGACCGATTCTGTTTTTCCAGCACCACTTCAATAGAGTGAGCTGAGAAAAAGTATTGAGAAGAATTTGACTACCTACCTCTCTCCAGATACGATAATCGTCTGTCCCATTCCCTCTTTGCGCATAGCAGTATAGGCATCTTCTGCAATGGCGAAAAGATGTGGTTCCAGCTCCCCTCTTTTTCGACCGCTGTATGCTTGTATTATCTCAGGACCATAAAGAGTAACACGCTGGAATGGATTGACGGCTATTAGGACAATTCCACTGTATGTGTAAATACTGTGCTGGGCATAGCGATTGCGGATAGTGTGTAATACTGATGACAGTGAGTGGAAGGCTAATGGTGCAAAGGGTTTACATACCAGATGGTTCGTTAAGATGGGATAAGGTGGCCAAGTCGTCTGCCGTTTCTAGAAGAGGGGGATTACGAAGGGGCGGAAGCCCCTCCTTCCCGTCCTTGATTTCCTTCCCCGTCGTATTAATTGTAATTTCCTGATAATTGAGGGTGAGTGATTAGAAGGGATCTTCGATGGATTTAATGTACCTTGCCGCGTTCATCCAGGAAACCAAGCTTAATGTTATCGTCAGCAGCTTTGGTCACCGAGACGACCTCGGCGGATATCCAGGCCTGATCCTTGTCCTCGAACCAGACCCGTGTGCCCTTGCTGAATATGTTCTCCGCCATGTTGGAGTGGCTTGGGGCGGAAGGAAAAGAGCGAGGACGGTGAGCAGGTGGAGGTGTTGATGTGTGTTGGTGAGTAACGATCAAATGACGGCCAAAACAACCCAAAATTGTTTCAGCTTTGATAGAATTTTTATCGACCGGTCAATCCTATCGTGGAGTACTTCGGTCTCTGCTAAAACGACTTTTTCTTGCAAAGGACCCCTGGTTATCTAGAACTCGGGAGAAGTGCGACTTCTGGGTGATGCCTTGTTCCTGTATGATATTTTCAATCAAGTAATTCAATGTAGTGTCTCAACAGAAATATTCCGAGAGGTGTCCACAAAAACCGAAATGAGACTTGTCAAATCCTTTCTGAATCGGGGTAAACTCGAGACGCAGTGGCTACTCATTGTTTTGGAATCATAGCGGACGCCAGTGTTTTTCTACATTCAATAAGCAGTCATCTGATATGTGGGGACGAACACAGGCACTACAGTATGATTAATCGGGTGACCGAAAGAAAATAACTCTCATTCCGATATAGATACGATTCGGTTGCCTGAGTGGATATTTTCTTACCGTGTGATCGCTTGGCGTTGCATACTCCTCATCAAACGCGTGGATTGTATAACCTTCGTTGCATGTAGATTTACATAGCTATCACAAAGATTAAGCCCATAAATGATGGTGAGATGTATCAGAACAATGCCGCAGTTTTTTATAGATGCTTATCTTCTGCCTCAGCGCTGTAAATCTCTTATTTGCATTGTATCGAAAACATGCATGGAACCCGGTCGAGATGGAGTTGAAATGTGTGTTGATATTCCAAGACGTTTATAATAAGCCGTGAGAATGAAGTAGAATGATGTAGCGTGTTTGGACAACAGCTAGGAATACTTACTCTGTCTTTGTACATTAGCTTTCTCCATTTCCTTTCTTTCCCTCCATGGACACAATTTTTGGGCGTAAAAAGTCTCGGCAACGACAGTCCTCTCTTTCTCAGCAAGATCTTGGTGAACGATCTATCCCATATGACCAACTACCTGCAGCCCTTCGTTCTCCTATACCCGTCGCAACTATTAATCAGGGAATTAGAGGGATTTCTGCACCAAATACAAATCCATCACTTACAGACTCGGGAACTGGGATGAGCAATTATACCATGCAACAGCACAGACGAGTCAATGACGTTCCTCATAAGCAGCCGGAGTCATCCACAAATTCTGTACCATCTACTGGCTTTTCGAATTCCTCCACTCTTTATGACGATTTCAGTACTCCTACTCCATCTCCCCGCTATGTCAAGACGCAAGCACACCGGAGTGAATTATCTTTTGCCAGCCGAGTCCCCGGCAGTGCAGACCCAGGACAGCTTTCACCCAACGACCAGTCAATCACGCTTTCAAGACCGTCATCGGCGATGACCACCAAATCCGACCATAATCGCAGCTCTCGTTATGCTGCTTCCATTTCTTCTGAGGGCGGGTCAACCCATCATCATCATCATTCTATCTCCCAGCTATACCACCGATTTCCTTTGTCCAGCGATGCTTTCAACTTCCCCCGTCCAGAAACAGATGCCGAAATTGAAGTTCTATTCGAGAATGTCAAACGTACGAGGGACTTCCCGGACCTCCCTCGCGATTTGACCGTCGACCAGAAATGGCACATGGTCTACAATGACGAACATATCCGCTGGGGTAAAGAAAAGCAGAAGGAACAACAATCAAGAAGGCAAAAAGACTCAGGACAATCAACTAATGTTATGCCGGACTCGCCAGAGTGGTATCTGAAGAAGTTTGTAGACAAAACAATTACGGCAAAGCAGGTACAGAGCCTTGGAGTCTCATTGCGGAGCAATGAAATGAGGTATTTTTTGCTATTTCAAAAGCTTGCAAATATCCCTGATTCTTTTAAGCTGGGTTAAAGCGTTTGTAGGGCTTCAAGGCACTTCAGTTCTCGCAAATACATTGTCACAGATCAGCAGGAAAGGTTCATCTAGGCGTGAGGCTGATATAACTTTGGAATACGAAATTGTCAAAGTTCTGCGGAATCTTTTTAATAACCCAGTGAGTCTGGCCCTCAAATGCTCTGGCCTGCCTAACGCTTTGAGTCAGTTTGCCGCACACGAAGCATTATCACATTCCCAAATAGTCGCCCAGATTGCCTCATCTCTCAACACACCCTATATACCCACTCGAAAGAATATTCTTGAGATCCTCGTTGTGTTCATATATATTGATGGATTACACCTTGTCATTTCTGCCCTTGAAGCTCTTAGTCAAGCGAACAATGAAGGCACAGGGTGCTATGATTACTGGTTCAAATCACTATTAGCATCCTTGTCTGGCAGAGGCAAGATGGGTAGTCTTGTTGGCGCCAGTGAAGATGTAAAGCGGGCAGGGGCTGAAAGCTCTTTAAATGACTATACTGTGAGTTTGAATCGATCCTCCCAAATTCATGATTAACAGGAGTTGTAGCTTGCCAATTTTTACATCATTTCTTGCATCCTCCGTTACTTGGACGACCCAGACCTACGAGTGCATCATCGAGCTCAAATGGAGATGGCGGGTCTAAGGGACATTTTGACTGCTTGCGAGTCCTTTGGTGTTTCCGATATCACCAAGCAACTTGAGATCCTGCAGCAGATGTTTGCAGAAGACGAACAACAACTCCAGGAACGTCTCGATCAACAGATTCTCGGAAGCTTCACAAATCTGCAGGATGTTTATAACGTTGTCCTCGCCAAGATCAAAGATACTAAGGCAGAGGATCACCTCTTGTCGATAATGCAACACATGCTCCTTATTCGAGAAGAGGGTCAATTAATGGTACATTACTACCAGTTTCTCGATTCACTTGTGACCGATGTGGTGATGGACAAGAAGCTAGGGAGTGCAGAGCACAGGTTTGGCCATTCTGTGGAGAGGATCATCGCACAGTCCAATGAGGTGGATCGCTTGCGAACTGATGCCGATGAGGCTAAGACCCTAGTTATGCACCTGAAGGTAGAGAAGGAAACATTAGAAAACCAAATTTCTCTTGGAGAGGAGGGTCTCATAGGCAATTTGAAGATCCAATTAACCCAGCAGGAGGAGAAGCTTAAAAACTCTCGTGAGACTGCTTCACGGCTCCAAGGACAATTAGCAATGCAGAAACTCGAGTATGAAGAACGAATTGCACAGCTAGAAATGCAAATCATGGAGCTGTTCAGGATGCTCAAGGAGATTGGGGTCGAAAAATTGGTGGAAAACGGCTCGACTGATCAGAAAGCATTTATTCAAGATTTAGAGAAAACTTTTCAGAGACGACGAACCATCAATATTCTCGAGGGGCGTTCAAGGAAGAAGAAAAGCGGAGCGAATGGGACAGTCGACGAAGAAGAGGAAGAGGAGGAAGATCCGGACTCAACACCTGGTAAATCTGCAAGCCTACGACGTTCTCGACCACCAGGTAGTACAGGCAAGAGGAAGTCATCAAAAAAACAGTTGAACCAGACAGTTGACGAGACTGGACGGGTTTCACAGTTCATGGATGCTGAGGAGGAGGATGCACAAGAGCAGATTCAACAGCAAATGGCAGAAGGTGCTAAAATGGTTTGTGGCCTCAATAGATCATTATTCCTAGTATTGATTGTCAAGTCAGTATTCTCCTCAGCTTGGTTCACTGAATAGCATACGAAGTATTAGAGGTTCGCCTCGTCGCACCGATAAGCCTGTCCTCCTCGAAACTCCTTCTAAAGCTCCAAATCTTATACTTTCTAAAGTTGATAACGCCAGCCTTCGCAGCACGGATCGCTCATCATCCCCTGGTCTCCATGATGATGATAGCGACGTTCCTTTGTCCAATAAGAGTAGTCTCGTGACTGACACCGATGACACTCAGCCAACTTCTATTGCTTCGGACGTTGAGTTGGCAGCACCCCCAGGTTCATTTGCAGAACAATTACAGCAGCATCTGCGTGCTAGAGGCAAACCAGTACCTGCTATCAATGATACTCCAGCTCCTGAGACGCCCAAATGTCTACCCGAAGACCCAGATCCTGAGGGTTCAGCCAGATCTCTAGCTTCTCCTCCTCCTCCGCCACCACCACCACCACCACCACCTCCTCCTCCTCCCCCTCCACCTCCTCCGCCACCACCACCTCCGCCGCCGCCTCCACCTCCACCCCTTCCATCCTCAACTGGTGGCGCTCCGCTGCCTCCGCCTCCACCACCCCTTCCAGGTTCTGGAAAAGTTCTTTTGCCCACTTTATCTGTCTCATCTGCCCCAGCCCTTCCTCCCTTGATCGATTCAAATCACAACATGGCATCGACTTCGGCTCGTGTGCCGTTCTTGGGTCCTAACACCGGAATGATGCGTAAAGAAATGCCTTTGACTCCAAACACTAAGATGAAACAACTGCAGTGGGACAAACTTCCTCATCAACAAGTCTCGAGAACCCTCTGGAAGGATGATGAATCCCAGAAGGAGAGACTCATGCTGGAGAAACTGAAAATAGATGGTGTATGGAACGAGATGGAAGAAGACTTCAAGGCGAAGCAGCTGGTAATTAATCTGATGGCTAGGCAGAAACGGGCAGAGTTAAAGAGTGTATTGGATCCACAGACTCGTAAGCGTGTTGGTAAGTATCTAATATTCACTTCCTCGAGCAAAGACCAAATTTTGCCTTCAGAAATTCTCATCCAACGCGTCCGGAAGGTTGAACCGGAGGAGATTGCCCGTCGCATACAGCAGTTCGATCAGGAGATTTGCACACCTGTGTTCCTGAGCGAGTTGAAGTCTATCCTTCCTACGGCAGATCAGATTGGTAAGCTCAGCATTTACCGGAACGTGCCTTCAGAGGAACTTGTCGAATTACATCCCTCGGACCGGTTGATGGTGAGGCTTATTCAGATCGACCGACTCAAGCAGCGAATAGAGGGTATGCTGTATAAAGTAGCATTCGCTGAGACCTGGTCTTTGTTGAATGATGTAAGGTTTCTCGACGATATGATTTCGTGATTTGATCTAATAGGTATGTTACCAGTCTGCCAAAAAGTTGTTTGAGGCTGGAAAGGCTCTCCTAGATGCCAAGCAATTCAAAGAGCTTCTGAGTGTAAGCGTTGGACCTGGATGTGTCGTTCATGCATTGACTACTCCTTAGCTCATTCTCCTTATTGGCAATTATATGAATGGCTCGGGCATCAAAGGTGGTGCGTTTGGCTTCCGTGTGAGCAGTATCAACAAGGTTGGTTCATATACATATTGCGATGACATTGCCGATCGCCAGTCTGAAACTCTGTTGTCAGCTCGTAGACACTAAGTCGGTCAACAATACAACCTTGCTACATTTCCTAGAAAAGACAGTTTCGAAACATTTTCCTAATATAGAGGAATTCTTGGATGAACTAGAACGGCCTGCCGAAGCGTACCGGGGTGAGTATGCCCAGAAAAATCTCGCACTATGGCTGAATATGCTCTCAGTCAACTTACAGGATGTCCGCAAGGGTCTATCTGAATTACAGGAGGGCCTGGGTCATATCTGTCGAGAACTTGACCTTCATTTTTCGGATTTGAATGCAGATGACCAGTTTGCAACCCAAATGTGGGCTTTCATTGGAAAGGCCAAGGAGCAGCTGGAAGATCTTGTGGATGATGTTCGTAGTGCCGAGGCTACCTTTGTTGAAGCAATTGGTTGCTACGGAGAAGAAGACAAGAATATGTCAACTTCTGAGTTTTATGGTATTTTCAAGATTTTTGTCACGTCCTACAGGGCAAGAACCATTTTCATTCAAACTATGACTTTATTGACTGTCTTCGCCAGAAATGTAAATCGGATAATCAAGCTGCCCTCGAAGAGAAACTGGCAACTGAGAAACGCAAGCAGGCGATGGAAGAGAACAGAGTGCAACGCTTGAAAGCTCAAGAAAACTCCACAACTGACGAGGAATCTAATGTTGTGCTGGATAACTTACTGCAAATGCTCAGGAATGGCGAGTCAATCCGTAAAGGCAAAAAGCAGAATCGCCAATACAAACCACGTCCGTCTGCGCCAGTCATTCTGAATACAGAGGGTGGAGATCAGACAGGAGATACTGCAAATGTCGCGCGTGACATGCTTATCCAGCTCCAGTCACATGGATTAACACCAACTTCTCCCCTACCCTCGACGTCATCCCAGCGGCGAGAAAGACGAAGAAGGGAACGGCCCTCTTTACACCCCGAGAGGGAGATACCTCCTTCGCCTTTATCGGTGGAAATATTGGATACAAACGAAGATTCTGCTTCGGAAGCTCAGGCTTTAGATGACCTAGTCCCTGAAAGTTAGGTAGGGTCAGGGTCGTTTTGTGGTTTAATATTATTTCATCTGTATTCCATCTGCTTTCCTCACTATCTACGCATGTATTCACCATTGATTACTTTGCATATTCACAACACAGACTATCACACAACACCAAGGAAATGGTAAAACAGACCTCGCCATTGACTGGTAGACAACTGTGAGATCTACAAAGATCAAACTTTGTTGATACTTTGTTGATGCCGTCTAATGTCACGGGCTGATGGCTTCGATATTTTCAACGATATTTTCATTTCTACCTTCATTCTAGATCCCAAATTAAACCTGCCTTCCAGCCTCCTCACTGTCTTTAACATGCGTCCCTGGGTAATTTTCGCTTCTCTTGTTCTACCTTTCGTTTCAGCACAATCCAATAGCAGTCTCGACCTCGGCATTGAGGCTATTGAGGCACATTTCAACCAGTCACGCATTATTCCTGACTTCCTGGCCAACTTCCAACCCAAAGCCTTGCTTGATGTCAACTTTGGTAAGTGAGATCTAAATTTCAGTGATGCAGCAGCAGCAGCAGTCCTCATTGTGTGGCAGGACAAGGGAATATACAACCTGGCCAATTGCTCACGAAAGAGCGTACGTTTCAAATCCCCGCCTTCGGTCTGACTACTTAGCAAACAAATTCTTGACCCAGAGGTCGGATCTGCACCCACTTTGACCATCCAAAGCAACAGCTCTCTGAGCGGCAGCTACCTATTGGCCATGCTCGATGCAGACGTTCCTGATTCAAAGCTACCTCAGGGTACCAATCGCCATTGGCTAGTCCGCGGGGTAACCATCGACCAGAGTGAGTAATATGATTTCAGATCGCATATTTATCCGCTCAGCCGACTCCTTGCAGACTCCATAGTCAATAATGCAACCGCTACGGTGACCACACGTTACTGGGGTCCTTGGCCCGCTGCTGGCTCTGGGCCTCACCGGTAAATCTAGACTTGCCCCTTAAACTCTTAGCTTCCGCTCATATTATGGATAGCTACGTTATCATGCTTTACCCTCAACCTGATGACTTTGCTCCTCCCAGCGAGTTCGCGGGAAATGATATGCCTGTCGGACCCATGAATTGGAACGCATACGTCACGGTACGAAGTCAGTCCATTTTTCTCATACTCACGGACTATCATTGTGTTTAGGATTCTCATCTTGGCGACCTCTTTGCTGTAAGTAATGCCATTGGTAGTGCCCTGACTCTGGAGCTCATCATAATTAGGCCAACTATTTCCAAGTCGAAGAGGGAACTGCCAGCACGTCGATCTTTTCTACTACGGCAGTCATTACCTCCACACTACAAGTCGCTTCTTCCCAAGCTTCAGCTTCAACTTCTACTTCTCCAAGTTCCTCCAACCAATCTTCCACCACTAATGGGAACAATGGAGCCAGTGCTTTGAGTCTGAGCTTCCCCATCATTTTGAGCCTAACCTCCTTGGCTGCTTTTATGATGGTCTGATTGGTTAAATCCGCGTCATACGAAGGGATGCTAGGCTTATATAACATTCATTCTTGAATTCATCCCTGGAAATAGATAACTTGTCGTCGTAGGCTGTCCTGTACTTCTAGCCCTTGCTCCATGATGAACACGGGTCTTGCGGATTCAATCACTTTACATAAAAGTCATAATGAAAACATCAACGGATTGTGTATTGCCCCTGCCGATCGGCATAAGCATAGCATATAACATAATATTACTGGTAGTGTGACAGGAGGATTGACCACTGCTCTCAGGGTTGGATTTCGTTTCCTGTTCTCTCTGAGCATCGGTAAACAAGACCTGAAGTACCTTGTCTCTAATAGACTGTTATAAAGTGGCACTACAATATTCTGATAGATATAAACATTATCATAAAATCTCAGTCACTCACAGTACAACGATCTACAAAAGGATCATTCCAAATGATGGGGTTGTCAAAATCCACTAGTAATGTTCACTTCATCATCACTCTAGTATCACCATTCTTGCTTGATTTTTATACATCTGGTCTACTATACCTGCATGGTTACATTAGTAGTACTTAAGCCATAGCTGAGCTACACCTAGGACCAGACTCTTGTTTTCCTCTTGTTTTCCTCTTGTTTTCTTCAACAGACTCTTATTTTTGGTCCTCGGGCGATAAAGCTCGACCAATATTTCTCATGCTCATGACAGGCCAATCAAAAAAAATTCATTATAACGGAAACAAATAATCCAAACTGCATGACCAAATTTTGAACCAAGAAATAAATAATACACTATAGATTTTAATGCTTCAATCTCCATAGCGTTCGCGGGCCTGATATGAACAGTATGGTTTAGAACAAAATTTTGAATCGGCAAAGTCGAAAGCACGTCTCTGAATTTTCGGCTGCTACTTACCGCTTCCTGGGCTTGTTGCACATATCCAGAGTAACCCTCGGCAAATTTCCCTATTTCCCTAGCCTTGGCTGCTCCAAGGCCGACACCTTGAGCATATATCGCCGTTGGGCTACAAGAAACATTTGAAAGAGCGTACAGAAAGACTGGGATTGACTTACATGGGGTCTGTCCGACCATCTTCGTCCGTCCCTAATCCAAAGCCCTCTTTCCATCCCATCATCTTGAGCAATTTGTTGCCCATATTGCTAGAATCTTCGCCAGGGTTTACTGTCGGAGCCGGTGGGGGTGTGGTAGAGCGAGGTGGAGGTCCGTCCGATTGTCGTTTCTTCGGAAGTTTGTTAGGGCCTCCTTCAGGGATCGGTGCATCCGGTTGGTTGAAAAGAGTACGCCGTTCCAACGCCCTGTCACGATACTTGGGTTGTTCGGTAGTCTTTCTAACATGGAGTTTTTGACGAGCCACCTCTCGTAAGTTGGCATCTTTAAAATTTCTCTGTGTAATTTCAGGGCGTTGTCCGATTTCCCGCACAACAGGGGAAAGACAGAACAAAAGGAGACGTCAGCTTGCTTTGATATGAAACAACACTAAGACTGCGAGCCTTATGCAGATCAGATTCCCTGTTATGTCGTTTGAGTTGATCCAGAGATTTGAACTGTCGAGCGCATAGCAAGCACATCATGGCGTTAATATCGGCAAATTCGAATTCGGTTTCTGGAGGAGGAGTGGACTGGGTAGATGGGGCAGGCTCCGCTTTGGTTGTCACGACATTCGTTGAGACAGAGGTGGCCTGCATGCATGAGAAGACCAATAAGAACCAAGTTCCATCGTGGTCTAAGGAGCCCAAAAAAGGTCACCAGAGTGGTTGCGCTTGAATGATCCCTGTTATGGGATAATTCTTCTTGGACTTGGTTCCACTTGTTAATATTGGTGGCAGTCTGTAAAAATCAGAGTAAGGCTAGAAACAACACCGGAGATCATCAGAAATTTTGCCTTTCTACTGGCAATCAACGGTGCCACTTTTTTGACTTGATGGGCTAGAGCCAACGTTAGGATTATGAAGGGTATAAAACGCCTAGTCACCTTTGCTGGGATCACTGGTGGCTTGCGTGTCATCTGGTAGTTCATTATTGGAGCCATCATCCATAGACAACAAAGCAGGTTTAACTGGACCTAAGCATGCAGACAGTTCAATATATAATTGGAATGCATATAAAAATGCACAAATACCGGGATTCAACTTGGCTGGGCCTTTGTTAAAGTTTAGAGTCACCGGTTTGTCAGACACGGGGAGTGTTGACGGGGCAATTGGCCCGTCCTTGATTGAACCTCGTCGAAGATTAGTGTAAAAGAAGGTGCAACGGAGTGCGACGGTTTGTTACCTTTAGCCTTCTTCTTTTTCTCCTTGTCTTTATCCTGGTCTTTGTCTTTAGCAGAGAAAGCGGCAGGCTGAGCTACTTCATCCACTTCGAATTCGAGTACAGCTGCTGTAGAGCTTTCGTCCCAGTATCGAACCCACGTGCCTTCAACACCACCTAAACTCATAGACGAAGTGAGGCAGGCATCATCTCGAGACAAGAAATCAGTGACAGGCTGAAATGAATAGGGATGAGCAAATGAAGCGGCGACGGGGCGGTCCGATATCCTGAATCCATTTGGATGTATTTGTGGCGACATTGTTGCAGCAAGGACTGCTGAAGCAGACTAAAACAATTCAATGCCATAGATGAAACAAAAATTTGATCAATACCTGAACATCGACAAATTCTACAAAGGCGAAGCCAAAACTAGCCATTGTGACTTTATCTTTGATCAAAATGATTCTTTTCATTCCCTTTGCGCCCTGATTGTGCACACCCGACGAGGAGAGCATGGCCTGATAGATTGCCTGGGGCCCAGATAGAGGATCCAAGCCTCGGAACAGAAGTACAGGGCTCTGAGTATTTCCAATATCTCGCGTGCCGTCATTTGCATTAGCACGGTTGAAGCGCCGGTCGCCATGGGAGGCACTCTGGGAGTAGTCAATCTTGACTCGACGGCCATTGTGTGGGAGGCCTGTTTCAAGAGCCTTGTAGAAAGTAGTGGTTGCTGAAGCACCGTGAGAGGCGGGCGGAGGAACTTGGATGAATGGGAAAAGGGGATCAACGAAGGCACGGGCGTGGTCCACACTGGTGAACTGCGCGAAGCCGAAACCCTTGGATGAACCTTTGAAAAATCCACGACGAAGAGACGTCAATTAGAGCGCATAAAGAAAGGGTAATGTGCAAGTGCCTGATGTTCTGTCTCGAATGATTGTGACGGTTTCGATGCTACATGATTGTGATGTGAGGTATGCTTGTAGCTGAAAAATTGTGAGCAATAGAGTAAAGAGTCTGTGAAGGAAAACAAACATCCGCTTCTGTGAAATCCGGATCTAATCCAAGGAAGATGACATGTGGGCTTGGTTCAGAGGGTATGAGGCGTTTCTTGTTGAAACCACCTCCTGCACCTCGATGGCGGTCGTCTTGGGCGGAATCTTGATATTCGTTTTTGTGATGGTACCCGGCATTGTTGGAGGTATCGTCGTGTCCATAAGAAGAATCAAAGCCCTGATGCCGCGTCGAAATGTCTGAAAAGGACACACAATAGTGCTTACCCCAGTGTTGAATTTTCGCCTCTTTCCTTCCCCCTGATATTCGTCGTCTCGCCCACGAGGGATCCCCCGTGTTTCCGCGGCCCAAGTATCATTCCAATGATCTTTCCCTTTGTCCCACTCACGGTTGTAGGCCATTTTCTGCTGGAAAGGATGGTGGAGGTCAGGTAGAAAGAGTGATTGTAAACATGAAACAAACAAACATCACCTTCACCCTTGATCACCATGGGACACGGCAAGTACACATCCTCGTTCTCTCAGTTATGCTGCTCACTGTGCAGCTTGCAGGACCGGTCAAGGTTTTTTTTTTGCCTCATACTAACCTATAGAACAGGGCTCATCTGTTTGTGTAGGAAGATCCTGCCATCGAGCGGTTCAATACATTTGTGAGTCTCTGGTTATCCCACCTCTGGGCTCCTCACCAATACCCTACCAGCGCGAAACTGCCTACATGAGATTCAGATGGAGTACACCCACAGTGCGTACAGCATTTCTCGGCTTCATTGGGGTTCCACTCGCAATCTATTATGTCGCGGACAAGTATCATGTTTGTGACCTGCTTGAGTCCGAATCTATGTCACTCATCTAGTTGCACAGGTTCGCTGGGACTGGGTAGGAAAACGTCGAGGTCAGCCGATAGACTCTACAACGCTGCAGACTGCGTAATATGTCCTGACCATTCGGAATATGATATTACTCTTTGGTCTATTACCATACAGTTTCTTCAGATTCGTTTACAGAGTTCTATTCCGACTTTACAAACTGCACCAATGCAGCTACTGAGAAGAGCATGGGCAGGTGCTCTCTGCGAAAAATTCTGTACTGCAATGTCCAGATGTTCAAGTTCATCATCCCGAAATTCTTTGATCACCTCTCGAAGCAACAGTATGCTCGGATGGTCATCTGGAAATGACTCCATCTCCCTGAGTTGGCTGATGATAATATACGTATCAGTCATGAGATAGAGTTGGTTGGAGGCTTACTCGTTGTAGTGCTCGCCTATCACAGTCTCAACAGCCTCTGTGCAAGCCATCGCAGTCTCTGGACCCATGAGTGCCGTCATGGCACCTAAGCCAAAGCCAGCTACTTGAGCTACATTATTGAGCAGCGTTGGCCGTGCCCGGTGCTGCAGCTGTAATTTGTTCATTACATACAGATGTTTCTTCTCCTGGTCCCACATTTCCTGTCCTCCGATGAGTACAGCAACCAGCACAAATACATTATCACTCGCCTGCAAAAGCGCACCTGTCTTGGGCTCTCGGCCAAGAACAGCATGTTGGCCCATATATATCCAGTTTGCGGCTACCTCGCCAGCCTGGTCCACCCGGATTACAGCCTCCAATGTAGCACGCTGTTCCCTCGTCAGGTTTCTTGGAGTGGCTGAAACAGCTGGATCCTTGGTTTTCTCTGGGTCTGTATATCCAGAAGATGCCAAAGTTTTCGAAGACGTGGTAAGGGTACGAATTGTAGCCCGGCGAACAGCCCTGATTACATTGTGGGATAGCATAGAGAAATGTGCAATCACGTGGAAAATCTATCTCTAATTCATCCCAATGTCTTCAACGTGAGGATTCTCGTCAATTACGCGTATCTTCTGACTTTCCACAAGGTTCACTCCCTCAGATGTGATTGATATGTCAGACGAGAAAACATGGCCTTCCAGTCTCGGCATGTACATTCCAACTTATTAATCTTTCAGCATCAGTTTATCGTATTTCAGGCCTTCTCGACTGGGATACCACCAAGATCGTATTCACTAAACGTAGCCTGATCGAGTTCCTCAAGAACGTCTTTTTTGATCACAGATAAAAATGATGATATTAAGCATCAACCACAGGTACACGGATGTAACCGTCGATACTAATTTCGCAGCTATTGCCAAGCTCCCACGTAAGCACAGTTCGACTCAATTACTGACATATATTTAATTGGGACTTCTTAGGTTACGCAGAATTTGGCAAATTCGCCACTGTCGCCGGTGGCGCTGCGCCACAAGCAGCTGACAAGAGCGCGGTCGTTGAAGGTTGATATCTTACATTTGCCTAGTCATCGCCATTTATTTAACCCCAATGCAATGCCAACTTCAGGAAATAAATCCATCGTGGTAAGTCTATCCGGCCTATCTGTCCTTCCCTCTAACAATCCCAGAATCAGCCTCAAGACAGCGCGGCTACGGAAACACAAGACTCTGTATACAAGCCTTCTAGGTGCGTGACTTGCTACTTCGTGGGAATGGTCTATACCCTAAACTTCATACCAGGCGCGTTCGCGACGCCCCTGGCGGCAGGGATTCGATCAAGGGTATCTTCGATTCCGAAGAACGGGAAGAATATAGACCTTCGCGAAGGTTTGTGTCTTCCGTTTTGCCACTACCGCCGATTCTCGAACCGTCTTTCACAGGGTCAGGGAACCTCCAGGTGGAAAAGATAGCATTTCAGGAGTGAGTCTTAGCAATGCACTCAATCATAGCTGACTGGACTGTTCATTGACATTGGTAGCTTTGGTGAAAGTAGTCTCGGTAGTATTAAACATGGAAATAACAATGCCTGAGATACAGCTTACGTTCAGTTCGACGTATAACCTCTCATCTTTGACAATCATGATTCAAACCACCATCATTGCTATAAACTCGTCCGAATGTTGGCTCGCTGGAAAGTAAGAAATTGAAAAATCCAGTTACGCTGGAGGACACCATGACCTTTCCATGTTCACTTCAGACCCTACCCAGCCTTCGACTTTTCTGAACATAGACACCCTCATTAGAAAACTTAGTAATAAGAAGAGATCAAGGAGCCTAGCGCTCTAAGCTGAGGAAGAATCATATTACTAATGCTTTACTTAATAGCGTTGATGGCATCCGGAAAAAAATGCTAACGGGGTCAGCTAAGATCTCACCCTACTTTATCAACCTCCTAACCTTCACAGGATTTGAAAATGAAAACGACAGATATCGACTGTGACGTGGAATTGAATCCAAGGTCATTGCCAAATTTATCCAGCAGCTTCTCTCTCTCTCTCTATGCAATTCGCAACCAAACGGGATATCCCAAGAGACTCTAGCGTAAAAGGTACAACATTATGATTCTCTCGCTTCGCTTGATACCTTGCGTTGCTCCCTCGAGAGGCATAAACTCAATTTCCACAGTAGTCGGTTGCGAAATCGGATTCAGCTTTTAGATCTATCTGGGGTAAATTCCTCATCAATGATTCACAAATGGAATAACAATGGTGATTGTGATTTCAAAAGAAGTTGATTCCCCCCTGTTCATCGGATCAATCACACAAAAGCCAAAAAAAAACCCTAGATTTCCACGCAGAAAAACAATGAAATGCACAAAAACATACAATACAGACTGTACCTTTCATTTGCCTAATCCTGTTACTTTCTTCCATCCAAATTTACGACGAATCTCGATAACTTGTCGTCCACCATTCCTATTGAAGAACTCGAGAATCCAGAGAACCTCGTCCTAGGGGGAATGTTCGTTATATTGAGAGAACCATCTCATTCCCCTATATCCCTAACAACTTCTAACGAAGCACCAGAACAATAAAGGCCTTGTTAAAATTACTGCAGGAATCTATATTTTAGCCTAGCGGAAAAGAGCGAGCTCGCTCGATCAACATGATCGGCATGTATACCGAGGTCCGCATCGGACAACATTGCAAGATAAAAATATCCAGTAAGTACCCGGATCCTGATCCAGATCACCGGTCCGAGTAACTCTGCATTCCCTTCTCAAGCTGCGGATTTTGTCCAACTTTGTCAATCAAACAAATTACACCAAAATTGAAATTGATGTTTTCCAGAGGCCTCTCATTATATTGATGGCTCAATATACTGAACCGATAATTATATCCACCCAAGAAATCCCAGAAAAGGGGTAATCTAATAACACAAAGAGATCATCTAACAGGCACCGACGAATACGCAAATAAAAGCTGATAAAGTAGACAGATTAATGAGAACGTAATGATTAGTGCAAAAGGCAGTACTACGGAGGATGACCAAAGGAGACAGGAGATCCGTGATAGCAGGCAAAATAGCAGGGAGGATATAACAGTTCACGTCGATTAACCACTAAAGCACCATATCTTGATATCGTTATCATCGCTCCCAGAGACGATTTTATCCTCCCCAAGCGCAAGACAGCTCACGGCAGCCTCGTGACCCACGAGCGTCGCCGTACATTTTCCCTCTCTTGACCATACCTATCATTCAAAGTTCGATTAGTTGAGCATAGAGATGGAATCGTCACACACTTTGATAGTACGGTCATGACTCCCACTAGCCAACCTCAACTTGTCACTTGCAACACCCCACACACCCTCGATATGTCCAAAAAACGTACGGGTGGTCTTCCCAGTCTCTATATCCCACAGTTTGATCGTATTGTCCAAGCTGCCCGATACCAACATCGGTTTCTTGCGTTTTTCAACTACTTTCACTTCCGAGTCCATGATAGGATAGGGGGAGATAGTGGAAGAAGAAGGATCAAGCGGAATAGAATCTCTTGATGCACTACGGCTTGACTGCACCGCGGGCACCATTTCTTGGGGTGCAGTAGTCGACGGAGAATCATTCTGTCCTTCACAGTCTTCATCAACCAGCAACCGCAGACTCTGCACTTGTCCAACATGTCCAGTTAACTGCCTGACACACGTCCGTTGCGTTAAATCCCAGAGCCGTATTGTACCGTCATCAGAAGCGGAGAACAACATCTTCCCGGGATCAATCTGGAGTGGACACGTCGATGGTGACGATGTCATGGAGGGTGTGTCCAAAAGCGATTGGCCCAAGGACGGGGAATCTCCATTCACCGCAATCGAATCCCATAACTGTACCGAATTGACCCAATCCGAATGTCCTCGCAACGTAAACGCACCTCCGTTTCTTAGATTCCAGACTTTGATCGTTGCATCCACACTCCCGGATGCCAGTACATTTGAATCGTAATTCAAACACACTACACCATCGGAGTGCCCTGACAATGTCCGAATGCACTTTCCCCCCCTCCAATCCCACACCTTGAGTGTGCTATCCATGCTTCCTGTGATGAGTTTGACCTCATCAAACTGCAGCGCTTTGACAGCTCTCGTATGACCCTTTAGACAATGCAGCTCCACCCCCGTTTCCATATTCCATACTCTGACCGTGCGATCATACGAGCCAGTAATGAGGACCGGAAAAGCTGGATGTTGTAGGGTTTCTGAGAACTGCAAACACATGACACCATCAGTATGACCCTTGAGTGTTTTAACCGTGCACCGCCCCCGTCTCCAATTCCTTTCAATCGACAATCGTTCACTATAAACGTCCTTCCAAGGGCGTGTGACAGATCGTGGTATCGAGCCCGATGGCGTGTTCGAGGTTGGAAGAAGCAAGGAGCGTGGTGCCATCAAAGAACAAGGATTATCATTGCCAGAGGCAGCATCTCGAGATCTCTGACGCTTGAGAGGTGGGATTGAGGGATCGGTCAAGCAATCACTAGCGAGAGGTCGTTTGAGCAAAGAAGAGGTTGTGAGAGATATAATGGTGGACGTGGACTCTGCAATCGAAGGTAAGGGTGATCGTGCAAGTGCGGCAGCGGCGGGTGAACAGGGCATGGGCGTAGGAGATGGAAGTCGGATGACGCGTTTCTTCTCGAGGATGGGTAGACCCCAGCCGCACTTTGTGCATTTCTGACCGATGTGTTGTTCGCAGATGCCTCGCCAGAGGACGTCGTCGTCTGCGAGTGACCGCCAGCGGCGAGACACCTGTGCTGCTCGGCAGAGGGAGGTGGCATCAAGGTAGGTCAGGATTTTGAGGGAGACTTCACGAGGAAGGACAGCAAAGGGGTCGATACGGATGAGATGAGCAAGGAGTTCTGTGAGGAGCGAAAGCTGGGAAAAGCAACACATTGTGAGGAGGCCCTGCAGAATCAAAGCGCGCCGGGGATGGGACGACGAGGAGAACGCCTGCCAGATGGCGTTGACCTGCTCTCGCTCCTCGAGCGGCAGGACATCCAGTGACTGTTGGCACGGGTCAGCATTAGTATCATGTCGGGCAGACCACAGACCTGCTGGAGCTTGAGATTGGTGTCCTCGTCTGCCATGCGCTGGTGGCGCACACACAGTTTCCTCGGCGGCTGCTGAGGCAGGCGAGCACAAGGCTCTGGGCTACTGGAGACATGCTGGATGTGCATGGTGTCGTCGGAGCCAACAGCGAGGAGAGAATCACAAACGTAGGAGGATTGGCTTACTATAACCGTCATATGTATGTATATATATATATTATTTGTCCACGATGTCGCCATCGCAGGTCATCCTCTTGCCAACTATCACAGCACTTTTTATTTATTCAGCCTACATGCCGCGTCATTCAGTTCAAAATATATCAAAACGGACCCAGCCTCAGTCCAGTGTCAGCCTCATTTGTTCAACAGGCACGGGTACAAAGTTGTCCAGCGAAATGGACCGCGAGGCCAGCTCCGGTTCACAGTGTGGCGGAACAAGCTGGCGTAAGAGATCTGGTCGCACAGATAGCTCTGCGCCAGCGTCAGAGTCGAGCACTTGTCCCACGTAAAAAAAAAAACAATACTTACCCTCCCGTGTAAAGTTGAACAGAGGTGGAAAATCTCGTCCATTAGGCATCCTTGCACCCTCAACACGCAGCTCGTCAAAGAATGGGTGAGCAAGCGCCTCAATTGCACTCGACCGTGCTCCAGGTGTGTACTCCAGCAGCTTTGATACCAAGTCAATGGCCTCAGGCGCCGTGCGGGGCCGAAAGACCTGAAACAAAAACACCCCTGTCATATTACCCGTAATAAAACAGTCACATGGAGCGCACTTTTGAGAATGGATGTGGCTTGATTTGTGGAAATTTGTGCTCCATATAGTTCGGATTCATAGTTTTAATCTGCTCTCGTGATGGGGTACCCAGCACCTTGATTATTTCTACCAGCTGGTCAATTCCGCTTTCGCCAGGGAACAGTGGCTGTCCGAGCATAAGCTCGGCCATCACACATCCCGTTGACCAGATGTCTGGGGGGGAGGAGACGAGTCAGTCCACGTGAATTATTGTCATTCATAGAATACTTACCAATATTGGTGGTGTAATTAGTTGCACCGAAAATCAGTTCGGGCGCCCGATAATATCTTGAGCATATGTAGCTGACGTTAGGCTCGCCTGTAACTAGTATTTTAGCCGAACCAAAATCACAAAGCTTCAGGACACCAGTCGCTGGATTAAGGAGGAGATTTTGAGGTTTAATATCGCGGTGGCAGATGCCAACACAGTGGATATAGGCAAGAGAACGGAGGAGTTGGTACATGTACAATTTGATCTGGAGCATGGGCATGGGCTGTTTGAGTTTCGCATAATGGCGACTGGCACGGTAAACGGTTTCGGGAACATATTCAAGAACAAGATTGAGATAAACTTCGTCTTTCTACCTCGATATATCAGTTAGATCGCTGTAGGGCGCTTGGCCAACGGACCTTGTCACCATTTGAGTAGAAAAAAGCTTTCAGGTCGACGACATTTGGGTGAGAGACTAGTCTCATGATCTGGAGCTCGCGATTCTGTGGAACAAGAATACGAGATCAGCTGCTCGAGAGGGAGGGGATCAGCCATTGATCCGGGACACACCTTGAATCGCTTGTCCTGGAGTACCTTCTTGATAGCAATATCCTGTTCTGAAGGGAGAAGCTTTGCCTGGAAGACGACACCAAAGGAGCCATTTCCGACAACCTTGCAACTGTTATAGGAAATCTCCTTGGTTTCTCCGTCCTTGCCATCGGAGGCGATGACCTTGACGACCTTGTGGGGATCGTCGAGGTCTGGAGAAGCGTAGGGTAAGTATGGAGCAGAAACAAGAGAACACAACATACAAGAAATCTTGACACCGTTGATGGGCCCATGCGTCGCCATGACTGTGGATGGTTGTAGTTACAATCTGGGATCCATGCACAGTCCGCGCAGTGCACGGGGGGCGTGTTAGGTGCACGGGGGGCCATTTTCCAATCAGGTGACCAACACATACACACAAACACCAGATCCAGCTCGTTGCGGATCTCCTCCTGTCGCCTGTCATGTCATGTCCCAGGCCATGTCACAGATCTCTCCAGATCCTCGAGAAGAAGATACTAGTAAATCCCGTTAACTTGTAGGCATAAAATCTTTGCAACCTGTATTATTTATATCTCCCTCCATGTGCCTATAAATCTCTTTCCGTTTATCCTCGGTCTTCTCCCCATCCATCATGTCCAGCCTTCCTCAAAGCTGGGCTTCTGGCTCAACGACCACCACTGCACGGAGCACAGACAGCACACCACCCACCAGCACTTCCTCCCACTCTCAACCCCTCCCGTTCACCAACACCCGATATCGCCGTACATCCACTGACAAACCATATCCAGGGAGTGGAACATCCAAAGACCCGTTTGTCGTCGACTGGACCCTCGGCGATCCAGAAAACCCTTTCAACTGGTCAAGGACTAGACGATGGTTTATAACTGCCCAAGTACGGTGCATTCTCTCCTTCGCCCTCATTCGATAGCAAAATAACCATCCTCACTCGCAGCTCGCACTGTCCACGTTTACCGTTTCATTTAGCAGCTCTGCCTACACAGGAGGTCTGCAAGGCATACAACACGATTTGAACGTTTCTAGTGATGTCGCTATCCTCGGCATTTCTCTCTACGTCCTCGGTTTCGCTTTAGGGTGCTTTCATTCTCCTACCTAATTTTGAAAGCATGCACTAAATTCATTCCAGCCCCTTGTTATTTGCACCCCTTGGCGAGGTACTTGCTTTCTTCAGACATGCCGACAGTGTGATAATCTCGGCTAACCTCAGATGTTCGGCCGCGTGAGTCATCCATCGGCATTGATCAATAAATATCAATCGGTTGCATAGCGCATCATTTTCATCGTGACACTTTCACTGTATACTGTGTTCCAATTACAAGGTGCACTTAGCAAAAACTTGGCCACTCTGCTTTCTTGCCGTCTCATCACGGGCATTGCCGGCGCTTCTCGTACGTTTCCCTCTCACTGTCTCCTCACTTACCTGATTTCAATCTTGTTCATAGCTCTAACTAATTCCGGCGGTGCAGTCTCAGACATTTGGGATTACCGTGAAAGAGGCCTAGCTTCTGCCATTTATGCAACCGTTCCATTTCTAGGTCCAGGTGCGTACAATCCAGACTATTTCGGTCCTCGATCCCAACACAACACCCATCAGTCATCGGACCCATTGTGGGCGGCTTCGTAGCGCAAAATTCCCGACTCGGATGGCACTTCAATTTCTGGCTTATGTTGATTTTGTCTTTCCTTACACTGGTTGTCGGGTATTTCTTCACTCCTGAAACAGTACGTTTATCATACTTCGAAGCATGAGTAATCCAACCGATATTCTCGGGTGCTAGTATCAACCAGTTCTACTCCGATGGCGAGCACAGAAACTTCAAAAGGCATCGAATAATACTGTATATTACACCACAATATATGATCTTCACCGTTCCAAATCATTTTTCCAAACTATGCTTACAGATCTCAGCAGGCCTTTTGGTAGGCTTCCCTGTTTTGAATTTTGCCATTTAAGACTCTCAAATTCATCTATCTAGTCTTCATCGTAACCGAACCTATTGTTCTTCTCCTATCACTCTACATCTCCATCGTTTACGGTACCCTATACGCTCTATTCTCCGCGTTTCCTATCGTCTTCCAGCAACACAGAGGATTCTCACCTGGTCAAGGCGGTCTAGCTTTCATTGGTGTCGGGGTTGGAATCATCTTGGGCACTATGACGCAATCGATCCAGAATAAGATTTACCGCCGTAGCATGGACCAGAGCGAGACGGGTCGTGCTCCACCTGAAGCGTATGCTCTCACTGTTGTTTCTTATTTCTTTGAGTTCACACGTGCCGCTGCTTGTCAGCCGCTTACATATGGCCATCGTGGGGGGTATTTTTGCCCCTGTGGGTCTCTGGTGGTTCGCATGGCAAGTGCATCCATACTCACAAATGAACTTGGACCTCACTTCCAACTTTCAGGACATCAGCACCAAACATTCATTGGATAATCCCAATCCTTGCGGGCGCACCATTTGGTTTCGGTATCGCACAAATTTTGCAAAGTCTCACAGCGTACCTTATGGATACGTATAACGTGTACTTTGCTAGTGCTATTGCTTCAACGGTCGTTTTGAGATCATGTTGTGGCGCTGCATTTCCTTTGTTTAGTCCGAGTATGTTCGATGCTTTGGGAGATCAACGTGCTATGAGTGTATTTGCCGCTCTGGCAACTGCTTGCACGCCCATTCCTATCCTTTTTTGGGTATGTCCGCTCCCTGAGGTTGTTGCCCAAGCAGCTCATTTTGTTGTCTGATGGCATAGAGATACGGATGGTGGATTCGAAGCAAATCTCGTGTGGCTTTTAAAGATAGTGATCTTCGACGAGATACATTGTCGAAACCGACTGCAGATGTATGCAAAATATCGCAGCTCAGCACTATTCATGAAAAGGACAATGATCAAGTTACCCTGCCGATGGAGGAAACCCTCCAATCTGGACTTGTCAGTCAGTCACTCGACAATAATGGTCGAAAGACTTGCGCTATTCCAAGGGTGCACTCGTTCCTGGAACTTGAATCCCAACAACCACGCCCGTGTCGGACAAATTCATGAATTTGTCAATAATTTACACGTCTAGTACACGTCTATTCCCTCACGGGTCCTGAACGTCATCTTGTTTAGACTCCCAATTCGGGTGTCGATCTGTGGATTTACTCAGTAATGACAAAAGATTTGTTCGGTTGGCGGCGCCATTTGTATTTATTTCACACACTCATGACTCTTAGCCATAGTATGCTCCTCATTCATAGTTTAGACAGGTTCTTATAGATGCATTTATCCGCATGTCATTCTTGGTCATCATCGTCATATGTTTCGATCGTTGTGTTCAATAATCGATTTTCTCTTCGCGATGATACTAGATCGGTTGTGTCAACTTGGCATTCGGGGTTGTTGCGTCATCCACTCAAAATGTGATGTTTGAGAAAAGCTATCCAAGTTAATTTGAGAGACAGATCGTTGAAGGGGGTTTTATGCCGAAATGTGAAGTGAAGTGGAGTAGATACGTCACCCCTGATCTTCTAATGCGGTGATTTTGGGCAATGGGTTTAATTACTTCCTCATCATGGTATCATTCACGCTACGCGAGAGGGGGGTTGCCCTTGTGCAAGGTTAGACACATGTTCTTCACGTGTTGATGAACATGTAAACTGCAGCTTCGAAGCGCCGATGGTTATTAACAATTTAATTTCATCTCATTCAGCGTGTACAACATGTGATGATCTTGAGGGCCATACTCGATGCGAAGAGAGCCTATCAAAGGCGTGGACCACCCATTACGGATAACTTTCGGTATCTAGTAATGCGTATACCTGGCATGGGTGAAAGAGAACACCCCATACCGACCTGAGGTATCATATTACTTCATATCAGGACTGGTTCTTTGTTACCATCCATGTACCCGTCAATGTAAAATACTGAGTTGTCAAGTGGCTCCTGTCATGTTGCAGGATGGGTTGTCAGGGCATAAAAGAGTCATGCGACTTGAAAGACGCAGCTATAACTTATTTGTGATACAATTAAATACACGAGGACAAGTTACATCTCTTGTGCTGATCGTACCGCAGTTTCTATACAGATATAGTATAGCCTATTGTTAATGGCAGCGTCGGGATCGAAGGGCTAGAGAAGGGTCAAGATCAGTGAAGGGGGAGTGTCGTAGAATAGTCCATGTTGGTACTTTGCAAACACATCGATGATATACAATTAGAGAGGTAATGTTTACTAGCATACTAGGTGGTAGGGTGGCTGAGTTATGCCGTTATGTGACTGCAGATGTACTTTGGTTGAAAGTCGAATCTCATTGACTACTTTTTCAGAGATCGTGCAAACAAAAAACTGTATTTTCAACTCAGTTTACAGCTCTGAATTCCTTTTCGATGATGCTATTTTCTCTTTACACTATAATAGGCTTGAACCTCTCGCTTCGATCTCTCTACACTATAATAAGCTAACTTCTATCCGTAAGGACGATCGGTCTCTTAGATTACGGAATCTGAAACGGTCTGGGAGAATCCTCACATTTGAAAATCATGTCCGACATCTTGGCGCAGGCCTTCCCGAGATTCCCCAGATCGGGGAGTCGAATTTAGTCATCTTGTGCAAGTGATTTTCTGATGATCTCTAATCAACTCGTCAAAATTGGAAATAATCTGTTTTTGCAGCTAAAAACACTGTCCATTTCGGAGCGGTTGTTCTCATCACGTGATACATACCTAAGAATAGGTGGACAAGTGTGTGCTTTGCTGAAACCAATGTCCCTGCGCGGTGTAATTTTGAACAATGATACTCATCTATCAGATTTTCAAGACTGGCATGAAAAAAACAAGTCATTCAACGCTCAACTGCTTTATGCTTTCTTAATATCATTTTTTTCTATTGCTGCAGCACCTCGGGCTGTCCCTTCGGGGGTATTGATCGATCCGATCATGGGTGTATACATGTTGTTATGCAACGAACCTCAGGAAAGATGGGTTTCGGAGCTAGTCAAAAAATCTCAAACAACGATCCCGTGAAACGTAATTGAGGTAGAGGCTAACGAGATGGCCTCACACCTGAAAATAAATCTTTGCGTTAGGGTAAAGATGTTTCGAAGCACAAATGGAATCTTGGATTTCAACATTTTCTCATTGTCTTCCCTAGATTCACTTGTACGATTATCGTACTTGACATTAACAGCAGCAATACTCCTGGCGGTGATAGGGTCGTGTTCAAGTCCCTCCATGGTTCCAGTGATTCCCATGTAAGGTCGGCCCTGAGACGCCCCGACCAGTGCCGGTAGGTCTGCTATGGCTGGGTCCACCGCCGCCATAGTGAGGGGGATGGTAGGATACCCTTTGCCTCCTGTGTTGAGGCCAAATCCCATCCTCGCTGAAACCGGCATCTGCGTCCCTGATCTCATCTCCAGCCTCCCCTTTCCCATATCTTCGGTTTCGTTTGCGTGTGCCATGCCGATTAACTGTATCGTCTGCGTAAAAGCGTATAAAGATTGAGTTTGCCAAATGGAATCCAAGACCGTAATAGCCCGACTGACCTGTCGCTTGAACTGGTATTGGTGGACCTGATACATCACCCGGAGAAAAACCAGGATGAAAGCTATGATTGACAGTGGGAGTATTGTCATGGTTGGTCCCCCAAGCAGTAGGTAGCATGCCATGGTCTCGCGTGAGGTTGTTGGCACCTACTGGTTGCATGGTGGGTGCGAGCGCATTTTGACCGGAAGGAGGTTTCTGAGGGAGTGACGGTGGTACAGAAAGGGTTGATGCTGCTGAAAAAGCCAAGGGCAGGAATTCCGTATCACCCGGATGAGAGATTATTTGCCCGGGTTCGGGGACAAAGACACGCATGAAGTCTAGAGCCACAACAGCTCGCTCACCAGTCGGAGGACCCCAGGCTCTTGTCGCTTGTTCTGCTATGTCTTCCAGGAGCATGTGAGTATTATTACGTCTGTCAGTCAGAGATGGGGCCGGAAATCTGAGGCAAATAACACATCAGATGATGGGACACTAGACATGAAGGGTTGTCCAAATACCTGCTTCCGATGTGATTAAGGACAAGAGCCTGGGCATCAACGCGTTTGGCGAATTCTCCAGCCATCACAGGTGTCGAGTGACCTCTTGCTAGAGTTGTCTTCATAACGACTTCCATATTCCTCTTAGACAGCTTTCCATTCATATCCCTTTGAGGGGATATCGTAGAATCAGTAGCCTCGTGGATCAGTAGAGTAGGGCTGGGGTCTCGACATAAAGGGATGAGAGGTGAGGGATCATAAGTATCCCCGAGTATCACAATTTTATGCCTAGGACATGTTATTTCATCGAATATGTAACCAATGCATGGCTCTGTGAAACATTATGATTGGAGTTTCTGTATACATAAGCATTCTTACCGCGATGGAGAATAGGGCCTGCGTGAATTGAGAAGTGGATTGTTCGTCTTGAGGCAAATGAGTACATCTGAGAATCTATGTCACGCCACAATCCTTGGTCATCTGCTAGAATGTCCCTCCCTGGAAGTTCACTGGAATGTAAAACATCCCAATCCCTATAACTCGAAGACGCATTTAGATCATGCCCGTCAGATGATGGATTACAAGGTGTTATAGGATCATTGGTTCTCAAGAGCTCGTGGACGACGTATGCATCGGAAGTACGCGTAAACGTCATTTTAAGATTTTGACGAATGAATGAGCGCAAGCCGCAAGGACCATAGATATGAATCGACAACTGAGGGTGAAAGAAGAGAGATTTTTACTCGGTTGATAAGGGAGTCAGAAGATTATGTACCGCTTTTCTACGCTCACCGAGAGGATCATCGATACCGGGTGCTCGGAGAATATTCCGCAGAAGAGTTGGAATTCCCATTATATGATCGGCTGGTTCTGAACATAAGCAATACACAGACTACATAATGGCAAAGAGCACCATGCATGTGAGTCACGAAGAGTTTGTTAATGTGGCTGATCTTGATGCGGGGTTTTTGAGATTGGAGGACGAATTGCCGGGTAGTCCCCTCTGCACAGTCAACCACTAGAGTTGAATGTGAGAGGTAGAAGATACGAGACTACAAAGAACCAACTCCACAGATTATTTCCCTCAAAGAAGTCGCAGACGAGAGAAGAACAATTGCGATTCAGAGTGGGCCCTCCGCCGCTAGAGGTACCTAAGAAAGTCACATTCATTGCAAGCGGCTTTTGCACTCCTCTGTCAATTACGTGTGGCACAGATGAATACACAGAACGGACGAGGCGGGCGCAGGACATGTGAACCAGAATATAGGTCCACGTGACGGATTGGGCTGACAGTTGAATGGTGGCAAATCCCATCCATTCAAGAGTTTCCAATATTCCTCCATGCACAGTCGCTCCTTTCTACACCCAGACTACGCCTACAATATCTCAAATGCCCCAGATATCTTTGTAGTCCCTCCGGAGGAAGATCAAACCCCTCCATGGTGCTGTTACAATTCTCAGCAGAGCTGGTCTGCCGAGGACGAGCAAGAGCATACCTTGATATACTCCCAGGCATCCCCCAATGCTCCCCTTTTCTACAGAGATGTCGGCATGGAAGGCCTCGTTTTGCCCGTTCGCAAAGGATCAACTGAGACAAGGTCAATCGTCGATGCGTTAGGCGATGCAGATGACTTCTTAGATCATGAGTGTGATCCATACAGGCGCATGGAAATGGACTCCATGGCAGACGATGCAATTTTTCCCGAGATGGACACGGACTATGGGTATGCTCGCCACCACCAACACTACTCCCATGAGTATGGAGTCCAGCTTCCCCGAACACAAGTTGTCAACGATCCAGATATAGTCGAAATTATCAAAGTTCGCAAAAAATCCACCTTCATTGATGGCCCCGAAAATTACCCCTGGACTTCTTCGGATAGGCTTGCCAGCAAATTGACTTTGCGCTCCCGAGCCACCAGAGCTTTCCAAATCCTCAAAGAGAACCTTCAGACGTCATCTAAAACAGTTTTCAAAGCAAGGGGTTTGGATGACTCACTGTCTCATAGTTCTCCCGGATTGCAGTCCAAGTTACAGTCAAGACCACGGGCTCAGGATGTCTTTTCTCCAGCTGAAGATCAGTCGGATTGCTCTAACACATCGAACCTTCGGCGGCGACCCTCAGGTCGTCTCTTTGGCTCCGCACTCAAGCGACGGACATCGACTTCTTCATCGACTCATGATTTACCCACGCCTGTCCTACTAACTCAGGAACCTCAAATGTCATCCCAGCAGAAGCCCTCTTCACGATTATCTGATGGGTCTCATACACCCCCAAGATGCTCTTCGTCTAGCATCAAAAACGAAACTTCAAGTACAAAAGGCGACACAACTCTTCTCATCCGACAAAGACAATCTGGAGATGATGAATCCACACCTTCATTACAAACTCAGAATCCTATTCATCAAGACCAGTCGAGGTCAATATCACCCGCATCTTCATCTCGGACAGAAATTCTTCTTCCTAGAAACCAAGCTAAAAGAGGTTTCAGTGCTCTAAATCTTCGTAAAATCTTCCAGAAATCCTCTCCTCAACCGTCATCCGATGTTGTCCCTCGATCCACGCATCAAAATTCCAGCGGTTGCCCTACTTGTCCTTCCTTATCCTCTACACCCACCAGCGAGTCAGGACGCACATCTTCTACTACAGACTCTGTGCCCCAGACTCCCACCAGCTTTGACGAGAGTGAAACTAGACGTATCATCGCTCCCTTGCAGAGCTCAAGTACAGTCGCTAGTGGTTTAAGTCTAGGGTCAAGCTTGCAGAGCGGTTCTGTGAGTTATCTGTCCTTTAGCTCTGTCTCTAGCGAAGCTACTGCAGCTACGCCTGGTCATGGCTTCGAAAAATTCAAAGACATTTCATCTGGGACGCATACCATCCATCACAGCTCCCTAACAAATAGTACTACGTCGAAGCTATCTCGACCCTCAACGACTGGTTCACATTCCGCTATACCTATAAACACTGCTGACGGTAGGAGATCCAGTGCTAGTGGTCAAAAGAGTACTGTATCCAGCCCGGTGGAGGCATTCTCAGACTTCCCCTTTGACATGAGTTTACACCTAGAGCTCGACTTGAATCTCGGCTTGGGCATCAATATGGTACCGAGTTCAAGTGGCGGTATGCTTTCAGCTAATGGCATGGATAAAGCCACTGCTCCCGAGAGCATGCTTCGTAAAGTTCGTGGTAGGGCCAGTATCTCCCGGAGTCTCAGTCTGAAGAACCTCGGAAACAAACTCGGAATCAGGAAACAAGATTCACCGGCACCACAGTTGCCTAGGCGGATCATTGATGACGCAGACTTTGAAATGAGACTAGATTCCCTGCATTTCGACGATATGTCATTTGATGCGAATGACTTTATCGCCCGTTGACGCTCCAAGATTCAGGTGAGCTGCCTTTCTGGCTTTAAAGCGGCCAATGACATACATGTACGATAGGACATGAGTTCTTTTATTCATCAGATTCACTCAGCAGGATATTCTATCGATTGAGCTTTACTATCTTTTCGTTCTTATACCCATCTTCTATACATGCCTCAATTCGTTGACGTTCGTATATCCATGTACAATTTCCTCTTCTCCGACTGGGCTCGCTCGAATGAGCCTAAATAACTTTGCTTCGACTTCTGTTCTCCCTTGTGTAATATTATATTCTTCACCTATGTTTTCATGCGCTTTTCAGTGACACTGGCTTTGGCACCGAAGTGTAGGGCTCTATTGGCAGTCGTGTGCTTTTGATGTCTCTTTCTGTTTCTTTCTACGGGCTTTCAATGCTTTTTCTCACTTTTTACTATGACGTTGCCACATTCTACACCATGTATGATAGCTGTACAAACCCGGGGTTGGAGAATATGGTAACAGATTATCGATTTTTTCCTAATCATTGAAGCTAAGGGCCTTTATTCCCACCCAGCGAGCCAGTAGAAGCTATCCGCTGATTGGTTGTGATGTTCAGACGTGCATATGGGGAATCTATCCAAACAGCCTGTCAATGAATCAGTGACTTCTGAACATGCTCACCAGATAATTTTCCGTCGCACCTTGGCAGTGACCTGCTCATGACCACTCTCGTTCACTCTTCTCCTCACATTACCTGTCGAAACACTCGGGGTATTCACAAACCTCGCTAAGCTCTCTACTTTCTCAAAATCAATCCCCAATTCTTGTGTCACACTCTTGACCACGCCTACATGAGCCGCTTCCTTTCTTGCATTTAATGCGCTGGTGAGTTGCGACGCATAGAATTGCGTGTTTGATGTTGTCGGTCCTCGATTCTGTCGTGTCGCTTCTAGATCATTTGCATGATCTGAACGTGCCTGGAACAATCGCGCGGTATTTGACGCTACAGGTTCCTGTATGTAAAAACACAAGTTCTGGTGAGCAGCCACACTGACAACGTTGGAAAGATTTCAAGAAGGGCGTACATGTCGAAAGCTTTTCATGTGGTGGTCTACATTGACAGGTCCCAGCTGCCGTAGGTTAGCCAAGAGATGTGGATCTTGGGCATCTTTCTCAATTACTGAGTATACGTACACAAACCAGGATTTTTGTCAGGTTGGAACAATGAAGGAAACATCAACGAGTGCACCTTTTGACCTATGTTCACTGGCCAATGTCTCATCAACTTGCTCCCCTGTTGTACCAGTAGATGGACCTGGCGTTCGCTTACCAGCCCACTTGGGAGATTCCACGCGTTTGGGGAGCTTTCTGGCTGCTTTTGACGCCGAGCTTCCCATGGGATGATGTAAAGGCAATTGGGAGATAATTATCCGAATTCACCACTTGCACACATCTTACGCACCCGAAGTCTCTGTAGATAAAATTTTTTTCTTTGGTTTAACGTACACATGCTGATACAGATACACAGTACGTAGAGCGTCATGACAGCGTCATCGAATCCACCCAAAACCCAGCTCCTTACCTTTTCGGGGAATGAAAACTCCAATACTAAAGTAGCAACGGAAAAATAGAATGGGAAAACTAAATCTATCTTTTACGACCGCTAAAGTCACAGTCGAGTATTTGTTGTACAGAAAATATGAAGCACATGAGGGTAAAGAAGAGGTAAGGTGAACTATTCCGTCAAACAAGTTCCGAGCGCCAAAGCTAAGACCAATCAAACATTGCACGATGCATAAGCCCCTTTTTGATTCTGGGAGAAGGCAGAGGAAAAAGAAATAGAACATGTCGAGGGGAGAGGGGTATAAAGCAATGTACAATCGATCCAGAATTTCTCAACCGATGACTGACAGCTGTGGCCAACAAGGAAAGGGAAGTGTGATTTTGAAGAGATGGAAATAGATAGTATGGGGATAGATAAATGGCATGAACGTTCGTTTTTAAAAAAAAACTCAGAGTGATTAGAATCCGCCCATGTTATTGGTAGGGTTCTGCTGGTATGTTTGGTACATGTAAGGCTGGTAAACATGGGGAGGCATTTGCTGAGGCGACAATCCCCCATATTGAGACTGCCCAATACCGAGGATGGTGGCGGGTTGCATTGCAGGGGACTGAGCTCCATAATTTGGTATCTGCGGAGCAGTACTACTTCCTGGAAGACGAACGGAGCGAGGCAGTTGCCTCGGGTTGGTTCCATCAGGTGTTCGAGTACCAAAGGGACTGAAAGAATCAATAGGTGGACTATACGGAGCAGGGACAGGTTGAGCGGGGTTGGGTCGGCGAGCCTGAGTAGATTGCGGTTGGACATAGCCAGCATCTATTGGAATGGGTGCAGGTCCTGCCTGGGGATTCTGGCCTCCCATCTGTACAGCTGCCATTATCGAGGCAAATCCTTGATCATTAGGCGGGTAAGCAGGAAGTCCTGGTACACCAATATATCCAGCTTGATTTCCGGATCTTGGTTTGCCACCTAGCGGCAGGCCGGAATAGGTAGGTTGATAATTGGGAGCCTGCAACCCAACCTCTTCGATGAGTTTGCGATAAGCTTGTGTAGCAATGACCTTCAACTCGACCAAGACACGTTTAGTAGCTTCAATGTAATTTTGTTTGTCAACAGGATCAATGGATGTACTGGTTAAGATTTTGAGCACAACAGTGACGCCGTTGACCTGATCTCCGAGAACATCATTGAGGACGTGATCTCCAGGAGAACTGAATAGTGCCTCAACGATCTGACGAGAGGCATTAGGTTCACTCTTCTGATTGACAATCCGAAGGACGGTAAGCGATGCCAATTTATGGGTGCACAGATGTGAGAGGTGCGGAGTGAAGCGAGGAGCCAACAAGTTATAACGCGACGGGAAGTTGGAGGTATCCAAAAGCCAAGTCAGAAGGAGCGCTCCATTCGGGTTAGTTGCTAATGGAATCGAGTTCAGAATAATGGCAGTCGCAATCCTACGCTGTTGACTGAGGGTGATATGAGGACTTTCCAAGCAAGCTCTCATACTGCGAGCACCAAATCGTCCTTGAGCAATTTCCCACATGCGATCGACAATGGCATCAAAGATGAACTCGTTAGCTGGCTGGCCAAAGTGCAAGCAGCATCTGAAAACCAAAGGTCAATATCTAGATCCAGATCTCGAAGCACAGAACAACGCTTGCTCACTGTACGACATAATTCCCAAAACTGTCCAATAAGAGAGGAGGTACAAAAGCCCTCAAATTCTGGGCGATCAATGCGATTTCCTCAGGGGCAGACACGCATTCGATAATCTTTTGGGCAGCCCATGTACCATTTTTGTGGATGCCGATCATGGCCAAATGTGGGGCTAGACGTTCCAGCATCGCAAAGCGAGGTACAGAGGAGCACTTTTCGAACAACTTCTGTACGACCTATAGACAGGTCAGTACATAATTTGCCAACACACAACATCCAACTCACTGTGTTGCCAAGCCAATCAGATGCAAGGTCCACGATTTCGCTATCTGTGAAATCGGTAGCAACTTGGTCTATCTCCTCTGTGCCCATCGAACTGGAATCAAGGCGTTTTCGAAGTTCACGAAGCTTAGCAGCATCCCAGCGCCTGTTGTTGGACCTTTCGGAAACGAGAGGAATAGTAGTGTAATACATAGTCGGAGGACGGAATTCTACAGATTGATTTAAGTTCAATCAATCCGAAGCTTCCGTACACAGGTAGCTCACCTGCCAGGGCTTGAATGTCCAGCTCTGCATCTGAGGTACCAGCACTCAGTTCCCTCATTATCATCTGTTGCTCGGTGACCGATAGAGTAAGACCGGGGGGCTTAGCCAATCCATCGGACACGTTGTGGTTGCCAGAGCCAATCATACTGAGTAGAAGGTTCGACCTATAGTTCTCAATAGTCCCCCCAAGGACTTGTTGATCAGCGGGGATGGTAGATGCACCCTTGACGTTGCGAAGAGCATGAATTGTGGCACCGACGCTCAGATCACCAGCACCTTGAACCACAATGCTTGAACTTTCTTCCGGACCACCAGTACCTTCTTGCCCATTCTTGACAGGAACTTTTGCGAACCCGATTCTAATGGCGCCAACGTCACTCCCCAGAACATCCCGTCCATTGAGAGCCTTCCGAGCGCGAACCGCATCGTCAAGACGTTCGAAGTTGACTAGAAACAGAATCAAAGGATGACTAATTGAAGAAAACTTCTCTGACACGTACTGAAACCACAGTTCTTGTGCGTCAAAACTCTAGCTGACTCGATTGGTCCATAAGGACTGAAAACACTCAAGATGGTAGCGGGAGTGGTAGTTGAAGGGATGGAACCAATCCAGAGGGCACGAGTGGGAGTCGATTGCAATTGAGCGTCTATGTTGTTGAGAGAACCGTTCCCAACTGCATTCTTGCCCGCAGCATTGGGAGAAGTGGGACCAGGAGTTATAGGTGTGCCTTTGGCTGGAGCAACCGGGGCACTATCAGCCTTACCAAATCCGATCCGAACAAGTTGGCCGTTGGGCATGTTAATGTTTCCTCCCAGTCGATTCAAAACATCGTCTTTGGCACGGATAGCATCGGCTTGATCAACAAAATTGACGAAACCGCATTCCTTTGAAATGGAGTGGTTCAATATCAACAACAGTGAGTCAAATGGCGGGACAAACCTTTTCGGGAAGAAGTCGCAAACTTTCAATCGCACCATAGGGAGCAAAGACATGGATCAATTGCTCGCTTGTAACAGAACTATCCAGATTCCCAATCCAAAGCGAACGCGTCGGGGTCTGCATCTGAGACGATTGACCCTCCGACTTGGGAGAGACAGACCTATTCTGGCTAGTTTGGCTGTTGGGGGCAAGTAGATAAGCAGATGTTCCTTTTCCGCTTCCCTGGATTTCTCCATTCGGGAAATGAACGGAGGGGGTAGATGACATCCTGGACCCAGCCAGCTTGTTATCAGATTTTAAGATGCTCGGATGGCTTCCAAGGTTATTGGAGACTAAGTTGAGATTAGTTGTCTGGTGGTTTATTTCACTAAGATAAGGAAGGGTATCTGTGGTAAATGTGGCTCTGCGAGTGATAGAGCGCACAGGATCATCCAAGGTACCAACAGAAATAGCGCGTGGTCGAGCTGCAGAGAGACTTTCTGTAGCCCTCGTTGCTTGGCCAAGGTATGAGGACGTGTATCCGTTATCATGAATCTGAGTGTCATAAGATGGGGTCAGATGCTGAGGCTGATGGCTATAACTATGCTCGTCGTAGTCTCCAGTAAAATAATCTTCTTCAACTTCATCAGCTGAGCCGGCCATGATCGAGGTTGCCTGAGGTCTGCGGCCATAAACAGACACAGTACTCGCACGCATACGGTTTGGATTCATAGAAAGGGCCTGATTGCGTAACTCCGACAAAGTGGCTGCGGGTGGTCTATGATCATCCAAACCAAGATAGTTGAGAGTATGGACGTCAAATGCTTCGGTATCGGAGTCAGGAGAGGTAACAGAACGTTCTTCTAGAACAGGTATTCCACTCCCACTGTTGTTACTGGAAGGCATCCAAGGACCTGGGAAGAGAGATGAGCCAAATGGATTTTTCAACCCAGTGGATGATAGTGTAAGAGAGCCTGCACGAAGGCGATTGGTGCGTTCGTTCGCTACAGAAGCGGTGTGTCGGAGCAAAGGACGACTGGGAGCCAGATTAGAGACAGAATTTCCAGTAAAGGTACGCTGATCGAGAAGAGAATCTTGTGGTTGAAATGGAATGGGTGAGTCTGTGAAACGTTGTTGGGCTGCAAGCTGAACGTTAGAAGGTAGGGTTCCTGCCCTAGCTCGCCTGTAACCAGGAGGGTGATTGGTAGGAGATAGGATAGAGCCATCTTCCGGAGTTGCAACGGAGGGTGAGTCATTGGAAGGTGAATGTCCGGACGAGAGACCACGTAAGGCAGGGGGACGATACATACCACCTCCTAATTCTCCTCTGGCCTGCATTTGGTTGAGTCTAAGAAGCCGATTCAGAAACTGGATGAGAAGTGAGGGAGAAATTTCGTGAAAGGTACACACCCCTTGGCAGCAAAGGCCGAAGGCGCAGGAGGCGGTGTCTTTCCACTACCACTCGGGTTAATCCTCGAATAGGAGCCGTTGTCAGAGGCCGATAAAGACATTATAGAGATCGAAAAGACAAGGATTAAGGATTACGAGAATGCCGGATGGATGTTGGCTATACAAAATATGAAAAAGTCAAGGGGGATTAGCAATTAGAGGAAATCGCTCGCTCGAGGGAGACCTGATGATAAAAGGCGATTTTAGGTCTTCAGCAGGAGTTTTTGAGCAATTCTACTAGAGCTGTGAAGAGAGCACAAGCCCCCAGCGATAGTATGGTAGCTCGAGAATAGGACTAAGTAATAGAGAAAGGGAGTTGGGAGCCAACACAACCTGCCTCGCTCTCTCTCTTTCCCACGCTTCCCTCTCGCCAGGTTTTCTTTGGAATGCTGAGAAACTCTTTGCCTTTTTCAAAATCCAGGGTGCCCCGGTGCTCCATTTCTCCGCTTCTCTGAAATCCTCAAAGTCGTTATACTATGGCCATGGAAAATTTTTTTCCATGTACATGACCCCGGTCCTACCTTGGATGGTCTATATTTACTACAGCGACCCTGCAAATGCGGTTTAGACGATATCTGGCCTAACAGCCTTGGTCCACAGACAAATGCCTAACAAAAAGATCGATACATATCAATGATTGATCATCACCGACTTGCTTCCGCACTAGTTTTTCTCGAATGATGTCAAGTAACAACGCTTCACACCAAGAAAAAACAAGTTTGCTCAACCTGAGTCAATAAGCACCGCTACGGTTTATTCCACAGCCCACCACGTTGAATGAATTATCATCATCATCATCACGGATGCACCACTGATCTCCAATTTGAAATTTTGAACCGGGAGGAAAGCTCAGATCATTACTATAAATGTCTCGTGTCCATTTCACACATCCGCCGGATCTTCCACTCGAAGTAGAGCCGTGGGCCACACACACACACTTTGATACACAGCCCATTCACTAGTCAAGCTGGTCTAATCACCCACCATCAACTACGACTCCACTCCCAACACTTCCATCGCGTCATTGTCCGATTTTGTTTTATCATCCCCAATGTAGATCAAAATACATATATCTCCCACAAAAAATAACAAGACGAAGAAATCTCATCTCACCTCATCTCAACCAAGTCATCATCATCGTAATGACAACTCAAGGACAAAGAAAGAAAAGAAAGAAAAGGGTGTTTCCATTACTGCAGACGGACAGAACCCCGATCGTTCTCACACCATCACCATCTTCTCCGCCTGTAACAAAACAAGAGATACAACTACATCCAGGTTGATTGATCCTTCTATTCCCACCGCCCTTCCTACTCATCACAATTACCATGTACCACAAAACAACAAGGGGCCCACAAATCCATGTTAGAAGTATTCGTGTTGGACAACAAAAACAAAAAAAACATCGAGCCTACCAGGGTATACATCTTGACAGCCAACCACATATAATACCAGCAAGTTCCGAATTGTGACGACATATTGCATTACTCATATACTATTTCATACGACTACCAACTACTATCATTGTAAATAACTATTCATTACTTTCTCCTCTAGACATAAGATCAAAGCAGGGGTAACAAAAGTCGTATATATCAACAGAAAGAGAGACAAAACCCACCAGTTGAATGCAGAATACACTGCAACAACAATCACTAACTCTCAGAAGAGCAGATTAAAAAACAGGAAAAAAAAAACAGAAAAGAGAGAGATGAAGCAGACGTCATGCGAGGAATATTTCTTAGAATTTAATAGGGAAAAAAACGCCGACGACGAAGAGAATGTTCTCAAGACAAAGTAGAAAAAAAATCGCAAACAAGACGTAGCAACGTCATGACGCCCAGCAAAAAGTACCATAGTCCAAAGAAAATCCCGAACCACAAATGAAAGCAACACAAGTGATCAATTCGTCCAGAAGCGAGAGAGAGAGAGAGAGAGAGAGAGAGAGAGAAAGAAGCAAGAAGCTTCATCACAGGGGTCGCTCAAAGTAGGTAAGAAAGAAAAAAAACAGGAGACAATCTCTCCCCCCTCCCGTCGAGATCGGAATGGGCGGGGGGGAAGTCGGGTTGCATCGGCAATTTTGTTTTCACGACACCCTATCCCTCGACGTAAGCCTCTTCCTCATCTGTGACTTCTTTCTCTCCTGCTGCATTTGCGCTGCTGCTGCAACTCGTTTCGAGCGTCTGAGCATCCGAGGCTTCTTTTTCTCTTGCTTTTCATTAACCTTGCCCATGGTAGTAATTCTTGTCGACCTTGTTCTTGCAGCGATAGGTATCATGTTTGATGACGAGTCGGCTCCGCTATCCTCGCCCACTTCCGACAAAGGGTGTGATAACCGAGACAACACTTGTTGGCCTGAAGCCTGGAATGACTTCGGGGAGGACAAGACAGGTTCGACATCACCCTTCTCCATAGCAAGCATGCTCAAGTCAATGTTCACCACACCATCATCCCCACCACTAACAATCATCTCGGGTATACCCTCTTGTTTTTCCTCAGTACACACCTCAACATCCACCACCTCTTCCACCTTCATCCTTTCTTCCTCCTCTCCAGGAATCACACATAACTCATGAAACATCTCTTGTTCCTTGGCACTCAACGGCGACTCGCAATCTAAACGAACCTCCTGCCTCAGCTCACTCCCCGTTCGTCTATGCAGTTGAGACGAAAGGAAATCATGTCTTCGATGAAGAGATGGTTGGGATCCAGCCGCAAATCTCTCCCCTCCTTTAATAACCAATTTATCCCCCAAGGGAAACGCATCGGTCATGGGAACAACCATCTCGTTATACATCCCATTCTGTCTCATGTCTGCCTGTATGACCTCTTGTGGATTCAATGGTCTATTACCAGTACAGTTCGCAGCGGTCTTGTCCATCGAGACGGCAGCTGTCACCTGAGCGAAGACCAACATCGATTCAAACCACCTGCCAAACTGTTTCAACATCCTTCCACTTGAGTTGGTCCTATGAAAGTCCTTGAGGGCACTGGGAAACCATTCTACAAGCTCATCGTTCAAGAACATATTCAAACCCTCCATCGTTTCAGTGTCAATTGAACAAGTGTCGAGGTCCTTGACGTATGTCTGCGCAACTTGCAAGGGTACCCAAACACCCACCACCTTTGCACTTGCCTCACCCTTGCCAATTATAACAGCATTCGGTACAGTGCTCATTACAGGATAACCTCTCCCCTTCCCGCATGACTCGACAATCGGTGTCAGATTCACAAAGTCGGTGTCAATCCTTCGTAATAAAAGATAAGGACCAAGTGCCATCTGATACACTGAGATTTCTGAGACCTCGATGTCAACAATCATTTTTACTGGCAATTCCGTCATGACTTACCTTCAATTTGAGTAGCACTTATGGGGGGATTATGAGGCTGGCATGTATGGACCACTATGCCTTCTGCATCATCTTTGCGAGCAATCGGGCAAGACTTGATGATTTGAGGCGAGACGCAGGGCTGTTGTGCTGGAGGAATCGGAGATGTTGGTACTAAAAGAAGGGAAGAGGGCGGAACAGACGCAGGAGGAGGAGGAGGAATGAAAGGATGGACTGGGGATTCATGAGGGTGGGAGAATCCATTGAAGGTTGGTGTTGTTGGTGATTGAACCGAAAGGGCTTGGATGAGTTGGACGAGTCCAGGTGAGAAGGAAACTGGGGGTGAGATGGTAGATGTTGATTCTGCGGGAGTGGTGACACATGGTGATACAGGGGATGGGGCAGCAGAGGATGAGGATGAAGAAAAAAGGGTTGACGCATGGGATGGAGATGACGTTTTGACTTGTTCCTTGGCGGTATCTCGATACTGCGAGTCTTGGTCTTGCCATTCGCCGAGACCAGGAAACAACGAGTCAAAGCCGAGATCCAACTCTTCCTGCTTAATTTGGATAGTCTCCTCTGCCAAGCTTAGCGTCCACTCCTGTGGTGCCTGAGATGGTTCCCAGGCCCAGGGATCCAGGGATTCGACCTTGACTGGTGATGTGGCCGTTGCAGAACCATGAATCGTATCCGGATTGAGGACGGCAGCAGCCTGTGCAATGACTTGGACGACCTTGGCATCGGCGACACTGGAGTCAAAATGATCCCAGGCATCCAACATGCCTTGGACATCTGTTGGCTCCTCCTTGATTTTGGTCTCTAGAAGTGAGGCGGAGGGGGACCGAGGACCAGGGCTCTCCCACAAAGTATCGCCATCAACCTCATCATCCCAATCTTGATCATCTTGGTCTTGGTCTTCTGAGAAACTGTAGAAAGTGCGGGTGGAGTGTGTTACAGAAACCTCTTCAGGTTCTTCTTCCTCGTCGTCGTCCTCTTCGTTATTCTCGTCATCGTCGTCATCGTCATCATCATCATCGTTGTCGTCGCTGTCATCATCATCCTCTTCGTCATCAGACTCGGGGGGAGGCGAGGATACACTGTGAGCAAGAGACGGGGAGCGGTGATAGAGCGGTGAGTCTGGTGGACAAGACTCATTGGGTTGTTGTGGGTCAGAATCATCAGTCGACATGGAAGCGTCGGACTTGGGATCAGGAGATAGATCAGGAGATGTGCTGGGATTTGTAGGGGGTTTAAGACGCAAGGTTAGCTTGACTTTGGGGGGAGGGCTGCCGTGGTCTGATTCTTCGGATATTGCAGGGGAGTCGGAGGTGGCAGTGTAGGCACTGCGGAGGGAGCGCTTCCTCTTCTGGCCACAAGCCTCGTGATGATCAGGTAGATTGGGTCTCTTGTTATCGCGTTGAATACGACTGAGGGTGTTGACGCTTTGTACATAGTCACAGAGTCGGATTCCGGCTCTTGCAAAAGGACAGGGAGCGCCGGTAGCGCGGCTAAGGTACCACACCATAGTTCCGCGCCTAAAACTTGTGGCACGGTCAGTGTGGGTCTGAGCAGAGGACTGGGCGCCACCTGAGGTGGAGTAGAGAGCAGGGAGTAGATCGTCGTCAGCGTCGGTTCCGGAGAGGACATGGCGCAAGAGGAGGGGAATGTCCTGCTGGGACTCGCAGCGCTGGAGGTGGGAACGAATATAGGTTGTGATGGCCTGGCTGGCAGCGGAGAGACTAGAGTAAAAAAAAAAAAAGATTGAGTTGAGAGTTGGGGGGATTGGATCGACACGGCTGAACACACTTTTGGGCGACAAGGCCGTAGCTCAGGACACGCTCAGCAAGGTCCTTGATAGTCATGGCGCGGTTGTCCTGAGAGAGAGAGAGTGAGAGGTGGCGACAGGGGGAGAGAAGAGACATACGACGGAGAGAAAAGCACGACCAATGGCGAGAAAGACCTTGCTGGTGGCGTCGTCGTCGTGGAGGACAATGTGCTCTGGGGGGAAGGGAGGGAGAACATGGTGGTTAGGAAGAGAGAGAGATGGGAGGCGGGGGGCGGGACGGATGGGCAGGTGATGGCTGCGTCGTGTGGCGTACGGGTGGCCAGCAGTAGGGGACATGGAACATAAACAAAAACATAAAAGCACAAACGCCGTCACTTCCCCCGCCACTCTCCGGGGTCCTACTGATCGGCACCCATATATCGAGATCACATTCCATGATAAACAAATACTAATAAATAAATAATACAGTTCGCAGCCCCTATTTTCTAGCAGCCTTAGTCTTCGACCTGGTCTTCCCTCCTGTCACCCCCGGCTTCTTCGCCGCTGCCTCTCCGGCCTTTTTCCGAGTCACCGTTGTCTTCTTCACCGCCGCCGCCTTCTTCGCCGGTGTCTTTGCCGCCGCTGCCTTGGCTCTCGTCGCCGAGCTCGTGCCTGTCACCGCCTGCATATTCACCGTCAGTCACAAGCTATCGTCACACTCCCTCTTTCGCACCTTTTTCGCAGCGCCACGTTTCGTCGCTGCTTTCTTGGTCGACACAGCTGCCTTGGGTTTCCCCGCTAGCGCCTTCTTGGGCGCACTTGCCTTGGGTGTATTTGCCTTGGTCGCAGCAGCCGTCTTCTTGTTATTAACTGGTTTTGAAGGTGGCTTGGAATTCTGCAGCATTCATATCAACATCAACTCCCACGACACACCGGACGCCTCACCTCTTTTGAAGCAGGCGCCTTGGTCTTGGGTGCCAACTTGACCTTTCCAGAAAGTCCCTTGGGAAGCACAAAGGTACCCGTCTCAACACCCTTTGCAATAGCACGATTCAGCTGGAACTGGTTAACCCCGCTAAGGTCAACGTTGTATTTCTCCACGGCATACTGCACAAACATTCCACGTCAGCCACTTTCATCTCGCTCTTTAAAAAAATTCATGCCTTTTTAATCGTGCTCCTCGAGACTCCCTGACGGGCCTCGGACCGGTGGTCAGCTATACACTCCTGAGAATCAAATCAGTACTTCATCATCATCAGCAGCAACAGTCATGCTACCTGGATTATCGTTTTCCAGGGCGGACGCCCAGAAGAACTGGGTTCTTTGGTAGCTTTGGCCTTGGCAGTTGCAGTGGTCTTGGTTTTGGCCTTTGGAACAGCGGCCTTGGTTGCAGTAGTCTTCTTGGTTGTAGATGTTCTCTTAGTCGCAGACGCCTTCTTGGCGGCAGCGACCCTCTTGGTTGTAGTACTCTTCTTAGGTGTAACAACTGGCTTCCTCTTCTTCTTGACTTCCGGGGCTTTCCCCGAAGAGGTCGGAGCCGGGTCAGCTTCACCAACAGAGGCATCCTCAACAGGAGGCGTAGCCTCGGCAGGTGTAGTCTCCTTGACTTCAGGAGCAGGTGAGCCAATGGCAGAAGCACTAGCAGACATGGGTAGTAGTAGTAAAAAGTAGAGGCAGGGGAGGGGATAAATTCAATCAAGAGAACACAAGCGCGGAGGCCTAGGTGCTTTCCTATTTAAATCTTTTCAACGCGTCGCGTCGATCATTCAATCACATGATTTCCGCTGTAAACTCAAGTGGCTGTGCTAAGTTTACTGTTTGTTGATCATCACGTCCCTAACGCGTCAGTGTCACGTGCCAGATAATCTGATTCGATCTATTTCGATCTACTTCATGACAGAACAACAAATGACCCGTTGGGTTGGACCGTTGCTCTCACCCCTGTGCTTACCCATCCTTCGTCCTTCTCATCCTTGTCAGCTGAGGAAACCTGAACATAATCTTCATGATGTTCATTCCCTGTCTTCCCAACTGACGGCCCTCGGATGAGCAACGATCCAGTTGGATCTCCTCCATTCTCAATGTTGTCATCATCTACCCCAACCAGTTTGGCCTCCACATTGATACTGGGAGGCCCAACATGTGCTGGTGCACTCTCACTCTCCCCTTCAAATGTAAAGTCCTGCAAATCAAATGGATGAGAAGCAAGAACAGGTCCAGCAACAAGAGGGTGCGTGAAAGCGTTCACAAGGGGGACTGATAGTGCAACACGCGCTGGCGTCATCAACACAGCCGGTAGAGGCCCTAAATGGCGATATAAGTCCCGCATGCCATAAACAGTATCCAGATCTCAGCTCACCCCCACTGACAATGATGGCTCTCATTGATGCCGCAGCATCACCAATGACTTTTGCTCTGGCACTATCAAACACCAGTTTATCCCACAAGCTATCCCTCGTGATAAATCCATCACTGACACCAGCAAGCTTGTGCCTCTTGGCAAAAGAGAACAAGATGAAGGACTTTGCGGCTTTGTGCAAGATCTCTGCCACCACCGATTTCAAGTGCCCTGGTTTGATGAACAGCACTGTCGGAGATGGCATAGGGTATTTTTTGGTAGCCACGATGTCGCCGGCATCGATCAAAGAGGGTCCTGAAAAGGAGAAGTCAGGTATTGTCCTCGATGCGAAGGGGTCTCTGGTCTTACGTCCGTATATTTGACTACTCGGCAATGTCGCGAAACTTGTTCCTTCGTAGATAGCAGTGTATGCAACTGCCCTTCCATAGGCACTGCTCAGTGAGAATGCCGAAGCCACGGTATCCAAGGGTGACAATAGGTGTGAAGCTGGCAGCAAACCACGAATAGCGGCGGTACCAGCAACCACGTTCTCATGTGTCAAATGAGTGGCCTGCAGCTGCCCAGCCTTATTGACAGAATATGATATAGTAAATACATCATGGGGTTCTGGGATGAATGAGTTGTATGAAAGCGGAAATAGGACAAAAGACGAACCTGGCGTCTGTGTGAATATTCTTTCAGCTTTGACACCCTCACGTTCAGCATCAGAGAACTTGATGATTTTAATGTTACTCGCGATACTAGCTGTGATCTCTGTGCTGATGTCACCAGTAACAATGATCATCTGGGGCTTTGAGCTGCCTCCAGAGGCATAGATGCCTTCAAGAACCCTGGACACGATCTCGGGGGTCGAAATAATAGCGGAGAATGTCTGTTTTTCCAAAACCTGTCTTAATAGATCCTGGCAAGTCAGAGTGACAGACACGATCGAATGCGAGGCAAGGGCAAAATCAGCAAGCAAAAACTCTAGGGTAGGAAATTTAAATTTCCAAAATAGCGACCACCATGCAAAAGTACGACTTGCCAATGCCGTCATTGAGCAATAGAAGCACTTTGGACTCTCCCGGCTTCAGACTGGCGAGACGGATAAGCCCGGAGCCGAGAGCAGCGATACGCTCTTGGAGACCGGAATTGGTTGCCTGTAGTACAAGTTAGGAAAAGGAGGAGAGCCAAAAAAAAAATAGAGTCGAGCCTTTGTGGCCCAAAGAGTGCGCGCAGCTTCCGAGTCTGGCTTGATGAGATCTGCAAGAGTAGCGACCTCTTTACTGGGTCGATTGGGAAACTACAGCAGATAAGCGGCCAGAGCCGATTAACATAGATGGGGCATAGTCTTACCCGGCCCATGAGACCAGTTCCATAGTTCCTGTACAGGGCACTCTCTCCCGGGTTGCGGGCACGCCCCACGTCGCTCTGGCGGCCGAGCAGGATGGGATGGACCAAGGGCTGGGGTCTGTAGAGGTTGTTGAGCAGAAAGGTGGTTGCTGCAATGAGGGCAAGGAGGATGGTGAGGTCGTCGGTGACAAGCAAATCTGAGACGGCAGTCATGGTCAGTGACCTTGGCTGTGGGAGCAATGGACGAACCGTAAATAGCCTTCCGTATTTGGAAATGGCGTTTGGCAAATGCCGAGAGTCTGTATTCCAGTTTCCGTCTTCCCTGTCCTCCACCGTCGCCTGGCACTCACAGAACTCTTCCAAACTGCTGCTAGAGGCTTGCTGCGGATGCCTCCTTCCCTCTCTGAAATTTAGCGCCAGAGTCTGCTGTTCTTTCTGGACCTCTGCGAGAAATCGTCTCGACATCCTCGCTCGTTGCTTCAATTCCTGGCTATATTTTCCGCACAGACTTCCTGGGCTCTCTGGGACACATCTCTCTTCCCTTGATGCCTTGCATGGCTCTGGACATTTTGTGGACGGATCGAGGGAGAATTGCGTCCGTGCGCATCTCTCTTCTCCACGTGACTGGCTCTCTGGTTCTGGGATGAACAAAGGCTCGCTGCGCCTCCTCCTGTCCTTCCCCCATCTTGTTTATTCTCTCCACCCTGTCCCTGCCCTTCATGCCTACTGCCGCCAAGAAATCTACCACAAAGGCTCCCACCAAGGCCTCTGCGGCCGCCAGCAAGTCCCACACAGCAGCGCATCCTACCTGGATAGAAATGATCAAGGTATCTGCCCGCACGCCTCTTGGAACACTCGTTGACTGCTATCGCCCGTAGGAATGCATCGTCTTGCATCCTGACGAGGCTCGAACTGGTGTCTCTCGACCCACCATTAAGAAGGCATGTATGTCGTCTTGGCCTCCACGCCCTACTTGTCCTCTCAACTTGTTCTAGTTTGTTGAAAACAAGTACAAGATCGAAGTCAATAACATTGCTGCCAGTCAGCTCAATCGCGCTATTGCTTCTGGTAGCGAGAAAGGCATATTCCAGCTCCCCAAGGGTACGCTACTTGAATTTGGTTGCTTGTTTGTTCCAATCCTGTCTGCCTCTTTGTAGGTCCCTCTGGTAAGATCAAGCTCGCACCTAAGCCGCGCACCGACGCTACTAAGGAGGTCTGTCTATCTCACTGTACGGCGCGTTTCATGCATGTTGATCATGATCCCATCATGTTGTTTCTATGGTGCTTTTTCAATGACAGAACACCAAGCCCGTGATTAAGAAAGCCACCACCGGTGTTACTAAACCCAAGGCCGTTGCTAAACCTCCCACCGTGAAGAAGCACAATTCTACTGCTACTACTACTAGAGCAGCACCAAAGGCCAAATCTGTTACGAAGACACCGACCAGCTCGGCCAAAAAATCTTCCACCCCCTCCACTAGAAAGGTACCAGCCAAGAAGATGGCTGCAGGTTCTTCTAAGAAAGCGACGACAGCAAAGAAACCCGCTGCTAATGCGAAGAAAACTGCATCGGCTAAGAAGGTTCCCGCCAAAAAGGTCCGTGCTATATCACTAGTTCCTAGTGTGACCACCGAAAATGTCTGCAGGCTGTGACTGGTGAGGCCAAGAAGCCTGCATCCAAGGCTAAAGCTAAGACTGCGGTCACTGCCACAACCGCGAAGGCTAAAGCAAAGCCTACGCCTGCCAAAGCCAAAGCCTCGTCGACGAAGCCTGCCAAGGCTAGGTCTTCCTCCAAGGCCAAGGCCAAGACAGAGGCAAAGGTACACTACACCAGTAACAATCTTCCACAGTGCTGATGACATGTCCTCAGAAGGTTGAAGCCTAGGTTTGAATTCAAGTTCTGGGCTCTGTGCCCTTACTCGTTTCTTTCTAGCGGTTTATGTACTTGGTTGGTCTTTCTACTGACCTGTGTCGATTTCTATTCTTGAGAGCTATCTATTATGTACATTAGTGTTTCTTTTGAACATTGTATATAGCTAACTGATCGATGCCCTACGTACATCGAAATCATTGATCCTTGAGTGACATCAATCTATTCTGAAAAATGACTCATCATCACAACCACGATAACAGAATAAAGCAAATTATTACACAACTCCAACGGCCGATTGGTAGTCTGAAAATTTTACTCTCATTCCTTACTGCACCATTAGACGATCTCGGCATTCTCCCTCCTGTGTTTCGCAAGCACAATACAGATCCATTATCAGCTCACTCTGTGAACGTACGAAAACACATTCCACTGATTCAGCACACCCTCTTGGATTACATCTATCCTACATGGAACACAGTGCTTCATGACCACACACCAGATGCGACTTTGCTTCTTGAGCAATATTTCTGTCCTGACACATTTGTCAATGCACTTCCGGTTTCCGGATGCCTTGCCTTAATTTCTTACGAAACATTACTGGCTAGGAGACTCGGTCGCGACGAGATCCACCTGTTCCAAAAATTAGCTAAAGACTATCCGATAGATCGACTCTGGACTGCTATATTCGAAGAAAAGTCAATCTTGAACCAGAGAGATGGCGATACCGTTCACGTTTTGAAGAAGGATTTGACATGGGAGGACTGTGTACGAGATGTTGTGAGTGTACCGGCCAAAGTTGCGAATGCAGTTGGAGCAGCTGGAGGGGATGTGCCGTCTGCATTGGAAAATAGTGTGTATTTGAATGGTGTGTGTAGAAGGATCGAGGTGTTTGTGGAAAGAATGTCTCAACGACCTGTTGGAGGCGCGTTTTTTTCCTACAAATTCGATAAATCATAAAGAATTGCTGATCGTGTTGTTGTTATAGAGTGGACGAACTCTATAAGCTATCTCCTCACGAAACTCATCAACGTCGGCGCGTTTCCACTGAGTCCGCCAACAATAACAACAACGTCTCAACCTTCTTTCTGGCAGACGAATCTCCCGAAAATTCGTCAACGGCAATTCACACTCTTGGAATCTCAGTCGTACTACCATGCTTGGCAAAAGCTCATCTGCAGTCTTCCGTCGAGTCTAAGCCTTCGGTCATTGCTGATTTCCCTTTTTGCTTCGCTGGAGGGTATTCGACCTGTAATGGCCACGTCGAAAGAAAAGCGAGCTCTGGTTAAATCGGAGGCCCAGTTATTAACGGGTTTGCTAGGAAATTTGAACGAAAATGAAGAGCAGTTATGGGAGATGACAATGAGTCTGATCCTGAGTCGAGAATGGGAGGAATCTTACGCTCGCATTTTTGTCTGTTGGGTTGCTGGATCTATCGAGTCTCAGCAGATCAATACAAAAGGTAATGAAAATACGTTCTGGTGTATTGGAAAAAGTTCCGGTAAACAAGATCTATATCTTTCTTTTCAGCGTTGAAATCGTTTCTTGAACTGGTAGTAGATGCATGGTCTACTCCAGAACATATCAAGCATTCACTTCTGTCCCGTCATCGATGTAAGCTACGCTTCTTCTCCAAAAACCATCCAGTTTAATAACAAAAGTTCCGCGACTCTTGAGATCTCACATCTTTATTCCTCCTCGCGGCATCCTACTTTCCTCCTTCGTCAAAGATTTTAGAATCTGTTGTTTTCTCATCACTCTTCATGCAAGGTATAGGAATGTATATCTCTCACCTGGACACATCCGTTCGCCGCTGTGGTATGTTGACTGCGGAGATCATCGCAACTATGACGAACAAGAAGCTCTCTTTCGATGATTGGGATGGCGACGATTCCGGGAAACCCTGGTGTCGTCAAATGAGAGAATTGATCCAAGACAGAGATGTTGATGCTGATCTGTCCATCTTGGGCGCCGACTCGAGCTCTTCAGTTGTTGAACCTATAATCACAATAACATCAGATAATTCAACGCCTACCGCAGAACTACCACCGACATCTACAATGAAGGCGACCTTGATCACTTCTGAGACGGGCTATGACTCTGACGATTCGTTGATCGGATACGCATCTCCAGATTCTTCGCGTTCTGCTTCTCCAACGCCTTCGGAGCTTGAGGAGATTGAAAAGGACCCAACACTTGTTGTAGGTATCAAAAAAGTCCCTCGGCCTGTGTACCTTGCACAGTTGGGAGATCTTATCCGAGGGACTGGACCGAAGCTAGGGAAGGATGAACCACATGAGTGTGATAAGATAGAGATGGCGTTAAACTATGGAGAGGAGTTGATCAGGAAGAAGAGGGACTATGGGACGGAACTTGGTGAGAGATTTTGAGAAGCCTTTATCCGTTCATGGGCTCATGAGATCACAGCTGAGAATGCAGTCAATCTAGTTTACGGCTTTTTGGCTTTGCACGATAATTTTAACTCTCCCGGGTTTGACGAAAAACGCCAAGGAGCGATGAACGCGCTAATTGCTTGTGCTCCGAGAAATGCTTCCCCGTTTGTATCTTTTTTTCTTTCAAATAATCAACCCCCCTTCCCCCCGCTCACCTTCTCACATAGTGCCCTTATAGAAGAATTTTTCAAAAATCAATACTCCGTTGATCAACGTCATGTCGCTCTGACAGCATTAGCAGTTGGCGCTCGAGAACTTGCTCGTGAAGCAACCGATGGAGGAAAAGCGACAACAGAAGATAAATCTCCCCAGATCGTCCGTGAAAAACGACTCAAAATCACCAAATCTCCTGCCATTGTCGATGTAACGTCGTCGTCGGCCTCCTCGAGAGGAGCTCTCGCCAGCCTACGGTCTAGTACTGCTCTCTCGAAAAGGCGGACTACGTTTACAGAGGTTGCGGCTGAGTTTTTCATAGGACCACTCATTAATCGGTTTTGGCTCTTTTTACGGGACGAACAGATGCGAGAAGAAAGGACGGTACAGCGGGCAGGCAGGAGTAGATACCATGGGGCTGGTACTGGTCTCATCCTCAATCCTCTCGTACTATCTCAGTTCCTGCGAACGCTAGCAATATTAGTAAACGCCGCGCAGAATGCTCCAGAGTGGCTTGCCATCCTTGGGCCAGACAGTCTAGAGCTTGCAGTCACCATCGGCACTAGACCTATCTCGAGTATGGAGGTCGAAGATCTCCCGTCCCATAGTTCTAGTGGTGATGGAGAGGGGAAAGATGCCGCTGTTCTCGTAGCGGCTTTAGAATTGGCGTTGATCGTCCTCGATGGTTGCCTAGAGCTGGATGGAGGCAAGTCATTAGGATTAGATCATACGAATTTGATATTAGGTGTGGGTGAATGGGCTGGGGCTGTATTTTCCAACTTGGAAAAGGGATTGAGAGTGGTAGGAGGTGGAGGGTTGCACGAGATGAAATTACAGAGGGCTGCTGCGGGTTTGTTGTTGAAGGTTGATGAAGTGCGGTCGCGGTGGAGTAGATCTATGATAGATACGCGATGATTTTAAAGTAGCTAGGTTTGTGCTCGGGGCGGATGAGACGTAGGCACATTTGGTGTAGACTGACGAGTTGCGACATGAAGGAAATGTAGCCATAGGTGCTGTATTGAAACAAAAGCCAGGCTCTCGGAGTTTATCAGTGCAGATAGATGATCATTTATTGACAGATATCTGTCACCGAATTCTAATAGACAGATGGTGCCTCTGAATTGTGAAACGGCAATTTACACTGGTTCACAATGTCATATTACGGAATTGCCTCGCGTGGAAACCTCCTCATCACCAAAATCAGTCCGAGAATTTCTAGGCCATCATACCAGAATCATAAGTTTGATGCTCTGCAAAGATCGTGGCGACTATGGAATGAGATCGTGATCTTGGTACTTGATTTCCATATTCATGATTGAGGAGTGTAAAGTTTAAATGTTCAGAAATTTGAAATGCTTCTATCTTTCTTTCACATTTGTTATTGTGCATCTATAATTCAATTTTCAGGGAACTCTCAGTATGAAGATCAACTTCATCTTCTGTAATATATTTTATCTTATCTGTGTTACCCATGACTGTTGATTGGCTGGGTATCAGGTGATCTCAATTTACTAGCGCAAAGCATTCCATGTCACGAATAGAAAACTACCATGCTCTCCCGAATTTCAAGATGCATAACTACCTCACCGCGCTTGATACAAAAAAGAACTATATCGATTACTCCCAAAAGGCGGTCTGATTCACTTTTTGTCGTAAGCCCTTTTTGATCTACTAGGGAAATACTTCATTCGCCAATGCTCTGCAGCATCGGGACACTTCCTATAACAACCCCAAGGTGAGTTTCTTATGGTGGTCTTCCAATATTTTTGAGGACTAATATCAAATGTACAAGATTCCCTTTAAATTCACTCCCGAGAATATGAAACGTGCGGACGAAATCATTGCGAAATACCCTCCTCAGTACAAAAAGGCTGCTGTCATCCCTCTACTTGACCTTGGTCAGCGACAAAACAAGGGTTGGACAAGCATTAGCGTGATGAATTATGTTGCTAAGCTTCTTGACATGCCACCCATGCGTGTTTACGAGGTCGCGACCTTCTATACAATGTTTAATCGGTGAGCCCTTCCTCGGCCTCCTGGCAGAGCATCTTCCAATGAGAATTTTGATAGGGAACCTATTGGAAAGAATTTCGTCCAAGTATGCACAACAACACCCTGCATGCTCAGAGGTTCAACAGAGATTTTAAACGCTGTTTGTCAAGAGCTCGGAGGTATCTCCCCTGGTCAGACGACGAAGGACGGAAAATTCACAGTGATCGAGGTGGAGTGTCAGGGAGCATGTAGTAATGCACCCATGATGGTCGTTGGGGACGATTTCTATGTGTGTTCCAGTCTCATTTTGTCCCTTCGAAAAACTTAGAACTGCGTAGGAGGATCTAACATCAGAAACAACCAAGAAAGTTCTCAAAGCTTTTGCCAGTGGTGAAAAACCCAAGCCTGGACCCCAAAGTGGTCGCCATACTAGTGAGAACTCGGCGGGCATGACAGCACTAACATCGAAGGTGAGAGTGGTTGATGATTTTCTTGTTCGAGAACTCCTGAATATTCCCACTTTGACCAGCCTTACGGGCCCGGAGAGTTCTGCTCACCCGAATTTCAATGAATTTTGTTACTTGTATTCAATAGTGTTTCTGCGCGTTCTCTTTGAATGGCAATGCAACATGGAACAAGAGGTAGTGATAATCGTAAATACTAGCCATGTCCTTGGTGATTACCTCGAGCCAAAGGACAATATTTATCATCTTTTCCAGACAATAAATCATATCCTAGTCGTCACCCTCCCCGTCGTCATAAACTCCCAAGCCTTCCCCACCCTCAGATAATCGTTCGATGATGTAACTAAGTATGCTCAAGTGGTGTTCTTCTAGTGAGAAGTAACCTGAATACTTACAGTACTTCCTCCTTGAGGTCTTGGCAGTAACGGTCTGTCATTGTCAACTGTCAATTCAAAGGTCTCGTTCGAAGGTTTGTTGAGGCAACTAACCAAGGGGAAGATCACCTTCATCGGTTCCGAAAGGCATCTCGATCTCATCAGCAATGCCCTCGATTCCCATGAACGTAAATGCGACAACGGTGACGATTGGGATTGTGAGGTACCCGAGATCATGGACAAGGGTCAAAGGAAGCGCGAAAAGATAAAGAGTTATACATTGCTTGAGATGAATACTATCTTTTGGACTGTTATTGAATTTCAGACTGAGAGAAGTGTGCTTACAGGAAGTTGGGATGGGGGTATTAGCTACTCGCTCCATAGCTGTCAACTGATCAACCATGTTTTGTATCCTATATATATAAGGTGACCTTGATAGACAGCAGAAAGCTTCTATATGGGAAAGATTGCTTACAGCTGGGATACAGCATTTGCGCCTGCAGGACCAACCGTCTCGAGGAAACCATTTCTTCGGAATCTGAACACAAGTTTACTCAACTGGTGGGCGATTCTACATGACGGGTTTATCAGTCAACAGGAGACAAACACAGCCAGGATGAGAAAGTTACACCAGCGGCAGCGGGAGTGAGCCTTCGACTGCATAAGGATGAAACTCGACAATATGATGGTTTCCAGATAAGAGGGACGTGTTGACTGACGGTTCAACCTGGAGCTTCTGCTTGCTACGTTTAGGTCTCACCCTCTTCGTAGCATTCAATCTTTCGGGCGCAGATTCTGATGAAGAGGACCCTTTTCTGCTGGACGAAATACTGTCTTTAGGACTCGACGTGCCCTCATACGGACCAATGCTCTGCCCGCGGTTTGAAGTATTGTATCCAGTTTCATCATATCGGGCAAAAGAAGCTGGAAGAATACCATCGTAGTCGGGATAATCGATCCCATCTTCTCCACGGAGGTAATGTTTTACAGCATAAGCGAAGGCAAGGGCCAGATGCAAAGCTTCGACCTTTTGTTCATGCAATTGAGACTGGCTAGATTTGTTGGTGGGATATTTTGTGGCTGCCTCTGCAGGTGGTTGAGCGACATTGATCCAGATCTGTCGAGAAAAATTGCGAACGGCTGAAGTAATATTTGCGAAAGATCTGCGACCTTCCCAAAAGCGATCATAAGAGGTACTACGGAGTGTTATCGAAAGATTGATCATCGGTTAGGGAGGTCACACTTACCCATTCCTATGACGTGGAGTCTGTACACAGTAGAGAAGTCTACAATGAGGCAAAAAACGCACCTGAACACAAGGACCAGACCGACCTAGAGGAGGGGGGTGAACCAAATAGCGGGCGAGAAGTGAAATTTCGGCACTTACAACAACGGAAAGAAGAGGAAAAATGGAATTCGTCAAGATAAATTTGTAACCTTTTGTCGCCGCATAGCAAACCAGAGAGGAAAAAATTGTAACAGTAAAAACAGGTCCAACAATTCGGGGTATAACCTGATTTCATCTTAAGAATTCAGTTTGCATCAGTGACTGAGAGACGACGTACACTGCCTTTGAGGCGAAAGACATCTGGGAGCCAAGAATACTACACAAGGTGAAAATTAAGTTCTGGTGAAGTAATGAACAGAACCAACCTTTCTCAGGTATCGTCTCTTGATCTATTGTCAAGTCAGAATGGTATACAGCTAATCCCGAGAAACTCACAGGAGGAAGGGCAGAGGCCAGCGAGGTCCGAGCTGTACCATTCATCGATTGGAACTCGAGCAACCTCAACCTGCGATTTTCGCCAAGGGGATATATCATTATATCATTTTCCCAAACTATCCTAATTTGAACCTGGCTCATTCCTTATTGGAGGGACACTTTTCTTATCTAATAAATCTAGTACTAAAACCCGAACCATCAGGAAACGGGGTAATAGTCATCAATTATGGTAGAATGTATAGGTTTTCTGGTGAAGTCCAGTAATCAAGTAGGCAAAGGGGGGACTATTGAAAACTATGCGGGTGGGTCATTGGTGCAAGAGGCGAGTCAACGTGTCGAAATCAGTTTAAGTTTGAGTGTATTAGGTTTATCAAAGCTTGAACGACAATTATCATAACATTCATGTTTCGAGGACCATCACAACGCCAGTAATGCAGGATACAAGGACACAAAGTATCTTAGTCTGTTGGAGCGCGGAACAGACCGATAAGGGTTCGGGTCCTTTCATGAACGCCCTGCTGTGAGACGAATCAATCTGAACTCAGTACGATGAATCTTGGGAAGGGCAGAGCACGTTCAACCAGTCGTGTCATAGCGAAACAGAAGCAAGCCTTGAAATTGACTGTCTGTTAGCCTTGTTTTCGATTCCACGACTATTGGATAAGAGATTGGCTGCTACTTTCGTGTAAAGCTTTCGTGTAAAAGGTGGGGATGAGAGCAATTGCGTTACTGATATAGGTATACAGCAACCCAATTCGTAATGAATCATCTAGGAAACCACAAAAATCAACCAACATTCCTGACATAAGACATGAACTCACCTCGATCCAGAGCTGTTAGAAAAACTCTAAGGGTAATGATGTAGATTATCTCATGACCGACTCGTCTCATCCAACGTAAGAGGAACCTCAACATTCCCCCATTCGACACAGGCCTCGTAGAAATACAGCACACTGAAGACAAGGAATAAAATTGCACCACCCCATGTGACTATCACAAATGAGTTTAGGATAATTCAAGGGGACAACCATTGACATACCACGTTTCACAGGTATTTTAGCTGAGATGTAGCGCCCTCCTACCACAGCCAATGCAGTACAAAAAGAATGACCGAGGACGGTACCAAGGGTGACAAGGTAAACATTCTATGATCAAGATAAATTAAGACGACATGGACTCTAGCTCATGACTGTCCATACATGAGCGGCACCGAGTGCGATAGTTGCGAATTGGCTGCGGTCGCCCCATTCACCAAGGAATGTTAATACAAATGACTGTACAAACACAGGACCGAAGATAAGGCTCAAGAAGTTCCTAGCGCCTTCGAGCCATGTAGATTTTTTGTAGGCCTTCGGTAAAGGAGGGGCATTAATAGCCCTTCCTTCTTCCAAAGATCCCATTGGGATAGTTTCTCCATCATCTTCCGCGATTTCCTCCTCTGCTTCTCTTGTTTCTTCCGTTATCTTGTCATCCCCTAAGTCTCCGCTCATGTGCTTCGCTTCGGCAGCCATCTTGAGTCCAAAAATCAGGAATAATACTGCTGCTGCCAGCTGGGTCCATGACCGCGGTAAGAGAGAAGGTAGCATGTGTCCTAATAATGCAGAGAGGGTAGACATGAGGAGTAGTGAGGCAAAGGCGCCAGAGAAGACGATTAACCGGGGGTGACGCATTGCAAGTAGTGCAGAAATCAGAAACGTCTTATCTCCAATTTCAGAAAATAAAATAAGTAGGATAGATTGTATTATAGTCTCCATAGATGAAGGGTCTGCTGTTGTTGGCGGAGGCGATGGCGAGGACATTGGTCGACAACTTGTTGGTTATAGTTATATTAAGCTAGACTTTACGTTCCCACAGTCACTGCCACATCATCAGCTAGGATCATTGGATGCCGGTTCACGCTTTAGTGTATCACCTGAAGTATTCCGACTAGACTGCACAGTCAAATTCCTCAAAAACAATTCTACTTCTTTCTGCTTCCCCAAGCAGGTCTCTCCCTCCTATCCTTTTCTTTTCTGTTCCCTTCCTGGGTTTCAAGTAGTGTACAAGGTACCTACCACGGTGATCGAGCACCGTGTAACAAATTGTAAACGTAAAAAAAAGATGACAGATGCTAGACAAATATAGAAGGTGATGAAATATATCAAATCATGAATCCCAACAGTAGAAGTTGACAATGGCAGGCAACTGAGGACAGTTGCACTTAGAAAGAGAGGGGCAGCAACCTGCTTAGGTAATGACTGGTGATTATCTCTCGTTGCACGTGAATGATTTTTTTTGTAATCATAAATTTGTAACGCAGTGCTCGATTGCAGTCCGTGGTAAAGTATGTTGTAATAAAACAGCATAAGTTACAAAGAGAAATGTAAAAACCAGATCACTTGCAACGGACCCAGACATGAGAGAAATGAGAGAAAGAGAAATAGAGGAGCAGCACTCAATGACTCTGTGATAGCACTACATAAGGCATGTGGTCTCTTAGTACCTTTGACTTACCTTTTTTAATCTTTTTCTATATATATATACTGACCCCTATAAGAGAGAGTTCAATATTTATATACTACAACAAGCGAACAGGTGCTAAGGTGAGATACATAGTTGTCATAAAACAGCAGGCAAGCTAGACAACCCACGGTGGCGGATCATTTTATTTCTTTTTCTTTTCTATTAATTATGTAATATTAAATGCGTGCGGGACATCATGACTCAAAAAGGATGTGTGGGATAAAATAGTTAGGCAAATACTTGTAAACACATATTCGTGTATAAGTAGCTGAGCCAATTAGCAGAAACTCTAATGAGTTCTCTTTGTCAAACTCTGACTTAGAGTGCAAGTGAGGTTAAGGTTACTCAACCAAGACTTCAATTGTTACACTAGAACTTGTTTACACATCCAGACACTGATCGCCTCGATCCTTGTCTAACTTATTCTCATCACTCTCTTGGTATGTAATTGACTCAGATTACTCCCAACTTCCTCATAGCCAGGCCACAGGCTTAAGTGGACTGACTGGGAAGTTTAGACCCCAGAGGTGGAAGACTAGGACCAAGCTCAGGTACTAGCTCAGACCAGACCTTACAACTGAGCGGTGCTCTCTAGTTTACTTGTATCTTCTTCTTGTTATATACTTTGTGCTACTGGTCCATTGTGATTAGTCTATGCAGAGGAATATTGCCACATCCTTAAGAAGGTGATTAGTGTAGAGATCTCCTCTGTGGAGTGATAGCCAAAGTACTATTAGGGCAGTAGTCAGTAAGGCAGTAGGCACCTGGCTGGGAGAAGACTTGTGCGCCCCAGTAGACGTACTGTGAGCCCTTAGAAGAAGACAACAAGTAACCCTCAAACAAATATACATTCTTTTACAAAAAAAAACCATTTTACCCATCCAGAACATAACACAATGTCTCTGGAACAATACAACAAACTTATGAGCGACATGCTCAACAAAAGGCGTGCCCTTGCCAAATTAAGGGCAGAGTTGGAAGGGAGAGAGGGGAAGCTGTGTAGGCAATGTGGGAAGTTTGGGCACCTGGCCCGGAATTGTAGAAGTGGGAAGGAATAGAGAAGAGGGAAGGTAGCAGAAAACAAATTCAAAGTGTTGAGAAGTCGGGTGATGCAGTGCGGAGTAAGGGAAGTGAGGAGGCAAGAAATAGTAAAAGACATAGTAAAATGCTTTGGATGTAGAGAGGAAGGGCACAAGAAGTGGGAGTGTCCTAGGAAGAAAGAAGGTAGAAAGGAAGAAGCGGCATTACCAAGAGAAATATGGGAGAAGGTGAAGAAGCACAGTGGAGCAAGAGGATTGCCCCCAAGGGGAGCCAGAATGAGTATGGAGAGGTAGATGATGCAGAGAGAAGTGGTGACCTTTGTGGAATGTTGAGGATGCGACTATAAGGGCACTAAAACTCAGGAGAACCAGGGACAAGGGTTCCTGAGCAAAAGGTAACTGTTACACATGTGGTGTGAAAGTTGCAGAGAAGCGAAGGAGTGGAGAGAGAGAGAAGTGCAAAGTGAGAGAGAAGTGCAAAGTGGGAGAGCAGAAAGAGTAGTGTATAGTGCATGTAATGTGAGAGATGCAGTGAAGGAAAGAGTGGAGAGAAACGAGAGAGGGGAAATTTTCTGTCCACCTTGTAGGACAGGAAAGAAAATGCTGTGGTGGAATTGGGGTGGAGAAGTGGAACGGACAGTGCCTAGGGCCCAGAAGAAGAGGGCTGGAATTACTGATCTGAGGAGGGTAGCAGAAACTGTCAATCAGAAGGCAGTGCAGAAGGTAGAAGTAAGAGAAGTGAGGCGAACATTTAAGTCTCTAAGAGAAGTATGAATGAATATGGGTATCAAAAAGGTGAATATGCACGAAGGGAGAACAGTAAGAGCATTGCTTGACAGTGGGGCAATGGGCTTATTCATGAGCAAAGAATTAGCTTAGAAAGGAGGATACAAGTTGATGAAGTTGGACCGACCTCTACAAGTGAGGAATGTGAACAGCACCAGGAATAGTGGAGGTGCAATTACGCATGACATAGAAGTTAATATGTTTTACAAAGGACATGTAGAGAGAGTTCAAATGGATGTCTGTGAGCTAGGGAAGACAGATGTGATTTTGGGTATGCCATGGTTGGCAGCTCATAATCTAGAAATAGACTGGGAGAAGGGAGAAGTAAGAATGACGAGATGCCCACCATTGTGTGGAAAGGTAGTGAGGATAAAGGGAAAGAAAGAGATAAGAGAAGACAAGAAAAGAATTGTGAGATGGGCAGTAGATGAGAAAGAAGATTGGGGAAGAGAGGAGGAAATGGAGGCAGATCATAGGAAAGTGGAGGAAATGGTGCCCAAGAAGTTCCATAAGTGGTTGAAAGTGTTTGGAAAGGTGGAGTCAGAAAGAATGCCAGTTAGGAAGGTATGGGACCATGCAATAGATCTCAATGACAACTTCAAAGCAAGTAAAGCAAGGGTATACCCTCTTTCTAGAAATGAAAAAGAGGAGGTGTAGAAGTTTGTTGACGAGCACTTAAAGAAGGGATATATTAGACCTTCTAAATTGCTCCAAACATCACCAGTATTCTTTGTGGGCAAGAAAGATGGAGAAAAGCGCATGGTTATGGACTACAGGAGACTCAATAAGCAGACAGTTAAGAACAACTATCCTCTGCCATTAATTACAGATCTAGTAGATTCTATGGGCAACAAAAAAGTGTTTACTAAGATGGATCTCTGGTGGGGCTACAACAATGTGAGGATTAAGGAAGGAGATGAGTAGAAGGTGGTCTTCACTACTCATGTAGGGTTGTATGAGCCAGTGGTGATGTTTTTTGGAATGACAAATTCACCTACCACTTTTCAAGGCATGATGAACAAAATTTTGAGAAATATGATCAACAAAGGAAAAGTGGCAGCATTTGTGGATGATGTGCTAATAGAAATGGAGACAGAGAAGGGACATGATGAACTGGTAGAAGAAGTACTGAAGAGATTAGAAGAGAATGACCTGTACATGAAACCAAAGAAATGCGCTTGGAAGGTGTAGAAAGTGAATTTTCTGGGAGTAGTAATGGGTGAAGGGAAGATCGAGATGGAAGAAGACAAAGTGGCAGGGGTATTAAACTGGCCTATACCTAGGATGGTCAGAGACGTTAGGAAATTCTTGGGTCTAGCCAATTATTACAGGCGCTTTGTAAAAGACTTTGTTAAGATAGCCTGACCCTTGAACAATCTAACAAGGAAGGAAGAGAAGTGGAGGTGGGGAGATGAGCAGCAGAAGGCTTTTGAACAGCTAAAAACGGTTTTCACAAGTCGACCTCTATTAGTAGCACCCGACCTAAATAAGGAGTTTAGGGTGGAAGCTGATGCTTCTAACTTTGCCACAGGAGGAGTGTTATCTATTAAATGCGAAGATAACAAGTGGAGACCAGTTGCCTACATTTCTAAGTTATTAAATGAAACTGAACGAAACTATGAAATACATGACAAAGAAATGTTGGCAATAATATGCTGTTTAGAGACATGGAGGCACTTCCTGAAAGGGACAAGAAGTAAATTTGAAGTATGGACAGATCACAAGAATCTGGAATATTCTATGAGCAACCAAAAATTAAATTGGCAACAAGCACGATAGGCTCTATACTTGTCCAGATTCAACTTTGTATTAAAGCACATTTTAGGAAACAAGATGGGAAAGACGGACGGATTGAGTAAGAGGCTAGATTGGGAGATCGGGGTGGAAAAGGATAACAAGGAACAAATGTTGGTAAAGAAGGAGTAGTTAGAAATGAAAAGAATTAGAATAACAGAAGTAGTTATAGAAGGGGTAGATTTGCTGGATAAAGTGAGAAAATATGAGACGAAAGATGATGAGGTGGTGAAGGCAGTGAAAGAAATGAAGCAAGCAGGGGTAAAGATGTTAAAAGATGAAGAGTGGCATCAGGAAGACGGGTTGATGTTAAAAGAAGGGAAAGTGTATGTTCCCAAAGACGAGAGGTTAAGAGCAGAAGTGATCAGGCTACATCATGATACGCCTGTAGAAGGACATGGAGGACAGTGGAAAATAGCAGAGTTGGTGATGAGGAATTTCTGGTGGCTAGGGGTCACTAGAGAGGTAAAGCGGTATGTGGAGGGATGCAATGTCTGTCAGCAAAATAAGAATTGAACACAACCACCGGCAGGAAAGTTAATGCCGAATTTGATTCCAGAAAAAGCTTGGTTGCACATTAGTGCAGACTTCATTACGAAGTTATCTTTAGCACAGGGATATGATGCCATTTTAGTTGTAGTAGATAGATTCACAAAAATGGGACATTTTATACCTACTACGGAAAGAACTAGCGCAGAAGGGTTAGCACAACTATTTAGAGATAATGTTTAGAAACTACATGGACTACCGGATAGCATAATCTCAGATAGAGGACCACAGTTTGCAGCAGGGATTATGGAGGAGCTGAATTGCATGTTAGGGATCAAGACAAAACTGTCGACGGCGTTCCACCTACAAACAGATGGTCAAACAGAAAGGATGAACCAGGAGTTGGAACAATACCTCTGAATGTTCATAGACCATCGACAAGAGCAATGGCCAGAGTGGCTAGGGACGGCAGAATTTGCCTACAACAACAAAGTGCATGCAGGAACCAAG
>Ga0153967_100026_pt1 | contig 114619 bp, 135 predicted proteins | sample TSFL051MetaG_FD_104688 | JGI IMG/M metagenome (GOLD analysis project Ga0153967, IMG submission 104688) | Attine ant fungus gardens microbial communities from Florida, USA - TSFL051 MetaG | ecosystem: Host-associated > Fungi > Mycelium > Unclassified | place: USA: Florida, Paynes | collected...
CAGAAGCGTATTGAAGAGAGCTTCCATGTGCACGTGGAAGCGAACGTCCGCGTTCGGCGGTTCCCGAGATATCTGCCAATCAGTGTCCAGCACTGATTAACTGATATCTCGATGAGTACTGATTGCTTTGACACGTTTTGGGCATCGTTTGAAAGGTCTTCATGAGGGCTTTCAGACGCATCCTAGACCGTGGGAATCGTGCAAGTATCCGTGGAGTTATGGCCGAATGAAGTTTGTGACATTTTGACTCTCTGACTTGGTAGTACCCACTTTTGTAAGGACAGTAAAGCACATTGATATTTCTATCTATACACACAACTTACATATTCAAAACCCCTTTACTTATCCCCATCACTATCTATTCCGTCTCCATCAGTTAGTTTCTCCCAGCTCCAAACACAATCTAGAAATAACTCTAGTATCATATGACCGTGTCCTTGTCTTTGATCTATGTGTGGTGTCTGCTTCTAAATATTAGGCCCTATATACTAAACTCACATACCCATAATAGACTTTTGACCCGTCATACCTGTTCTAAGTTCATCTAAGTTTGTTCTAGATTGAGGTTAGCTAGCATTCTAGAGAAGATTCTAAAGTCTTGGTGTCCAAAAGCCCAGTGAGATGTTCTAACTTCAAAGACTCTACTGCCAGCTCATTTGTCTTGTCTCTCAAGGTAATAGGCTATTTCAGCCTATGACAGCTTGGAAGCTATCTGGTAAGAGTACTCTGTTGGAAATCTAGGGTATGTCTAGGGCTTGTAAGAGAGTCCTAAGAGCACATCCTAGTTAGAAAACAGGGTTATAATTCTTATCCCATGTCACAGTTCCACGGAAAATTCGCTGACAGCATAATAGTAGTTGATACCTATGGTATATGTCCTTTTTCACTTTGATGGAAAAAGACATAACAGGTACAGGTGATGAGGTGACTACCTGAGGGCCATCCATGATAGACGCTACAGGTCAAAAGTATTATTACATGCTCAGGTATGCAAAAACAGGACAAAAAATTATTTAATGCCTGGGTGTGCAAAACCAGGTTAAAAATATTATTTAGTACCTGAATGAGCAGAACTAGGTATCCTGGATGAGTAGAACCAGATTGAAAATATTATTTAATGCCTGGGTGAACAGAACCTGGATGAGTAGAACCAGGACTAAAATATTATTTAATGTCTGGATGAGTAGAACCAGAACTAAAATATTATTTAATTGCAGAACCAAGTAGCCTGGTTGTAGAAATACAATACTTGTACATCATGCCAAATGAATTTGCCTATATGTACCTGGTACAAATCTATTTGGTACCCATTTGATGTGCCAATATATGCACATCTTTTCCAAATACAGTCACATGGTTATCTGGAAAAAAAGTGCTAAACTTGTTATGCAAAAGGTACTAATTTAATTGACAATATTCCCCATATGTCAGTGCATTTATATCCGAAACTGGCTGTTTCTTTATCCATCACAGCTATAACTGAGTGGCGAATGTCAGCTATTGGATATTTACACAAGATTCATTGAACAACTGAGCATTGATCATTCAAATTCATGTAGCAGCACTAAGGTGGTATGAGACTTCAGAACTCGGTTACAATGCTAGAGCTATATCTACCTGAATTCCAAGTCTATGGCTTGCAAATGAATAGTGAATGTCTCATAAAAACATGATTCTTACCAAGCTTGAACTGGTAGTACATTTTATGAATATATTAACTTGAGAAATGTATGAAGAATTCCAAATTTCTAGAAGCTAGAAGCTAGAAGCTAAGGGGCTATGTGGTATTTTTTTGTCTGAATTTCTTTCCTGTTTGGGCTTTTGAATAGCACATAGAGAAATGAGACTCAGACAAACAACCCCAGACTGATCTAGTGTTTAGTATAGTGAAATGTTTACCTCAAGTTTCTAGGTTGATGAGAGTATAGTATTCCACATGCTGCTACTGAGGCTTTCAATATAGTGTCAAGGATGCTTAGGCCTACATTCCCTCTACTGGGTCATAATACTTGCTCTATTATTACATTACTAGGAAAATATATATAGATTATTTACTTACAATGTTTTTAAAAATTCACAGTAATGTTAAAGTAATACATTATATCAACCTTGAGGTGGATCAAAAACTGTTTTGGACAGACCCACTCAAAATAATGAGACAATCATAAAATTACGTGAAACATGTGTTTCTACTCCAGGCCTCCACTGATGCGGTCCACACACATGATCCAAAAGGTATTTGTTGAGGACCTCTCAGTCTATCTAATCATTGACCAGTTCACCTCACACGACACATGGGGGCTTGAAAGAGTTTTTACTATTGATGTCCGCATGGATTCCCATATCTTTTTTTGGGTCAGCAATTTATTACACGGTGCTTGGTCGCAGTCCGTGGTATGGATTCCCACATCCTGGAGCCACCCCTCTCTGTGTTGATATAAAAATCATAAATTCGTACTATTTGAGTCAGCATCTGAGCCAGTATCTGTTACCGCATCCAGTGAAGAGGAATCAGATCCGACCCATCTTCGTATATCGAGATCACAGTCCTCGCGTACGAGACTACATAGGTTGAATTGGACAATAACATCGTTGGAAACGAACTTACCGATCAAACATGCACATTATTCTCCTTTCTGCCAAGTCATTATCAAGTCCTAACTCTCCGACGGTTGTAGACCCTCTACAGGAGCTGTCTAATATCTCATCTGGATCTGGTTCTCGAACTTCTGTAGATAAATCAGACAAATCTTGTATGCATGGGGATGACGGGGTTGGTTTGTGTAGAATTATCCGTCTCTCCGCGCTGGACGTAACAATGTGAAGAAAACGAGTGCGAAAAAGAGCTGTAAAGACAATCGATTTGTGCCCTGTGAGAGCGTCAAACGAGGCACTGGCAAACAATGTGACCCGCACCTGTAAGTCGACACAAGGGTGTTGACATCCTAACTGGTACGTACTCGGGTACCAAAAGTTTTAATAAATTCATGAACAGTCATTCCACATAAGTGGATCGATTATACTTCCTTGTGACTTCCGCACCAATGTTCTCCTGTTTATCCCAATTGTTTGGGGAAATCTGTCTCTGATTCACAAGTTCAGAAGTGGAGGGCAACCGCCATACATATCCTCGGAAATCATTAGATCCTGTAGCATGGAATTCGCCATTCTCAAGTCCGGGTCCTCCAAAGGAACCGTGCTTTTGGTAACAGCTGTGAGGCTCCGAGATGTAAGGTTAGGTAAAACCAGGACAGCTGACCTTCACGGTACAGGAGTTCAAATAAGTGCATTCTCCCAACAGGCTTCCATCGGGTCGATTCTCACCGGTGCACATCGCAATAGGATATTGATCTGAGACAGAATAGATGACTGGATACCGATTCTGATGATAGGACAATTGGAGAGGAAGGAGATGCTTAAAAGAAGCAACATACCAGCATCGTTACCGCAAATCGAGAACCTGAGAAGGCGTGAGCAGAGTCTTGGAATCTGTACTTACCATCGCAGTCAAAAGTAATGCCATTTACCACTGGGTTACTCATGTAGGCGAGCCAACTTGGTACTGTACTGAGAACAGCTGATATCTGAGGCTCCAGGTAAGAGAGCTCGAGGTGAACACATTAACCACCTGCACAATGCCTTTTTGCGACCACTGAGAAAGTGGACCAAATGCCATCCTCTCGTCACGAAGACAAACAGCTCCACTTTCTTCACTCGTCAAGAATACATACTCAATGTTGGGGTGATATTGAACTCCGGTTAACCCGGACCCGACCTGCATTTTGAGCCAATGATGGATGTCGATCTCTTATGTCGTGCCGGAGGATACTGCCATCTTGACTGGAAAAACGATATTAGCCCATTCAATGTGCTAGTCGCGAGTATGGTACTACCTTCCACTCAGGTAAACTTCTCTACCGTATGCCAAGGAGCCGTTCCACAGGAGTGTTGCGGTGACAGCTGTGCATGAGAGGACCCGAGATACGAGATGTCATACTGGAAATATATCACTTCCGAATCAGAATCAGCTAATGATTTCGATGTATCCTAATCCATAAACAAGACTTACGCGAATATATATTGATTGGAGACCGAAAATGTGAGGCTGACAATGCTACTCTGGCAGCAATCGGTCAGTTTGAGCATCACAGTTACAGATTGTGTATTTGAAGACGTACTGTGGGGCCAAGGAACATCCTACCGGCTCTCGGAATCTTCCTAATAAAAATCCCATAAAAAGAATCTCCTGATCTATGATGGCATTAAAAGGAACTCGGGGCACTCAAAAATACAATGAATCAAGCACTCACCATTATCCCCGCTCGCCAGGAATTGACCTTCCCCATTCGAGAATGTAGGTGCGTTGACGGAGGCCGTACGGGCATTCAGACTCCTATATGTTTCATTTCAACAAATACACAGCCCATCACGCCTACACGCTCCTCCTATGGCCACATGCCTTTATGTAGATACACCACCTAATGTCGGGTCCTGCCTAGACCCTCCGCGTCTTAGTACTAGCTTGCTTGTTGCGGAATATAAATGCTGAATATAAAAAATAAAAAAAAACACAGCCCATCATGTCGAAACAGAGGCACGCCGTATCCGACTCAGCAAGCCAGGCAACTCGGGAAAATCTGATACAGATGGGTCGTGGGGCTGGCGATCCCCTAAGGTTCGCCGTCTCATTCAATCAATTGTAGTCACCCTAGAGGGACTTATTGATTAATAAATTGGCTTTACCTTGAATACATGAATCCGTCGGAAAATCTCGACTTCAACACGTCAACTCTTGATTTGCTTGCCAGATTTTGATTGAGTGTTGTCATGCATCTATGAGTTCCGATAGAGGCGAGTGTCACGAGTGGCTCATATTGTGTATTGCGTGAGGCTCAGCGTCAAGAATGTCAACGTCTCATAAATGCTTAAAAATTGCTGAGTGCAGGATCATAGTTTCGGATCTTTTTTTTTTGATCAACACGGTGCTCGTTCGTAGTCCGTTGTAGACATGTCTACTTAAATACAGAATAAAAGGAAAAGAGTGAAGAGAGAGGGATCTATGGTATTTAGGGGAGGTTGTTTGAGGAATGTACATAAATTACTCTGTTATCTAAAAAAGAGAAGCCTCGCGGATTGCGTTGCAGGAAGTCGACGATCTCACTAAGGATGTATCCAACCAGGCGGTAGCTTGTGAAGAACGGGTACTCGCGCAGTATGTGATGGCGTGTCTCAAGGACCGTGTCGTTGCATGAGCAGGTGTTGATTTTGGATCACGCACCGGGGACTGACAAGCATATTTCTGGGAAAATCAAGCTTCATATGCTACCAAATTCCAACGAGGCTCTTTATCACGTCGCAAATCCGTGTCATAACTACAATCATCATTATGTGTTACAACAAAACAACCAACTGAAAAATAAACAAATGGAGAGGTGAGAGTAGGAGTCATAGTAATTCTAGAGATGTTGGTCAAGTCAATATTGATAGGGCAGAGAGGGGTAGAATAACATGAGAGCAACAAATTGAGTGAGGAGGTAGACACAATATCTATGAGACAGCTGAATTGATTGAGGAGAAAACAGTAACAATAGGAGAAGAAGGGTACATAAAGAATCTCAAGAGCCAGTGGGACCATGAACTATTCGACCGTTAAGATCATTGAAAGAAACATCGAAGAAAGGAAAGAGCAGGTGACAAAATCTATAGGAGGTCGGTGTCTATGATGGATAAGTTGCATGCCGTTTCCGCATAACTTTAAACCGAGTCCATTTCAAGAGAGAGAGAGAGAGAAAACGAAGGAAAACATTCAAAACCCATAACACATATGTCATCTTAAAAGCCTAGGGAGAATAGGAACATCGAGCCGACAAAAAACCCGTCTATGAACACCAATCATCGCACAAAATCAATGGACATCTTCTGTAACCCCGACGTCGACGCTGACGAGATCACTGGAGGTAACCCTCTCGCTGCAGCTTCAAACTGGCTGAACCCAGGCAACTCTACTCTCTCCGACTTCCTCGCCTTTCCTGAAATCTTCTTATCCACATCATCCATCAATATATCAACGTCATCGGTATCCTCATTCTTGATCCTGACGCCATCCTTATCGACACTGTCCTCATCATCCCTAGGAACCTTGAGCGGCGGTAATACGATTGGTGGCGAACCGCTACGAGAAGCTGGCATAGACCTCAGGTCCCAGAGGTTGGTACTGAGCGCATGTGTGGGCGCCGTCAAACCCGTGAACGAGTGGATCCTTCCGCTGCCACTTGGTGATTGGACATGGGACATGGGTGACGAAGGCACGATAGGCGTCATGCCAAATGCCACTCTAACAGAGTGAGCAAGGTGACCATGATTATGTTCCCTCCTTCCATCCCCGAAGGCATTAGCGATAGCTGTCATCTGTCCTGCAGCAAGACTTGAGGTCCATGAAACCGGGGAAGGTGCCCTGGAATTTTGGGCACTCGATACTATTCCTGCACCAGGCGGCAAAATTGGAGGAGGACCAAGAGGGGTGTGCTGCCCCAAACCCCCAGGGCTACTCCCATTACTACTTGGACCACTAGACAATTGTGGTGTAGGTGTGTCCGAAGATGACGCCAAGTGTTGGGGATAATGAGGATGAGGATGAGACTGGTGGAATAAGAGAGGCAGAGCGTACCCCAACGAATCTTTTCTTTTTAATGTTTGCTTCACCAAAGGATTGCGATGCTGGTGCATCAAAGCTGAAGAGTTTGTTGGACTCCCAAACCTAGTGTGGCCTCTGTCATTGACCATCATATCTCGACTCCTCTCATGACTCTCGATGGTCGACGGCGGAAGTAGGACGGGGGAGGGAGCCCGTGATGGACCTGTCGAATGTATATTGAGTGTCCGGAGAGGACCAAGGAATGGAGATGTCGAAGGCGTATAAGCCATGTCAGTAGTCCACTTGGTAGAAGAAGAACGGGGTGGTGACCAATCCGAAGAGTGATGTCGCAAATTTGATTGAGGATTAACCTGGAACAACTTTTGAGAAGGCGAGCGTGTATGAATCGCAGCCGAGTCTGAATCTGAACTAATAGGAGATGGTGAGTCCTCGCGAACATTCGTACCAACTAAATGGCGATAATGAGCATGCGGGGTCTGCGGATGATAAGGATGAGAGTAATGATGGACACTGTAACCAGCACCAACCGGTCGTATTTGGTCGACAAGGTGCCCAGATGAGCGTGATTGGATCAAATTAGAACGGTGAGAAGATGAAAGAGTTGGATGATGCCAGGGGCCACTGAGGCGTCGCTGGCTCACCTTGTCACCATGGACGGAGTGTCCATCTCGTTCGGCAGACAATCCACTCCAATGCTGCTCTGCTGTGGTATGGAGAGGAACGTGGCTAGGACGTAGGGCAGGGGTAGCAGTGGGACTTGTAGTAGCGCTCTTGCTGAGGCGGTGGCGGAAATAAGGATTAGAAGCCTCGACATGAAATCGATTTTCAGATTCCACACGACGAAGAGCCTCCGCACGGCGTGCCTCAAATTCTGCCCGTCTGAGGGACTCTTGACGTTCCAGGGCATGTAACTCATCAACAGCGATAGAAGAGAGAGTACCAAAAGCGGTGGACTGGGGCGGTAATGGCTGCTGCACAGGATGTGTACGACGAGAATGAGGCATGTCGTAAGAGCCGATAGCTGTTGGCCGGGCAAAAGATTTACCCTTAAAGGTGTGTCAGTAAACAGAAAACCAGTCAACAATGGGGATTTCTGTCGACGAAGGACAAATACTCACTTCATCATCACTATTTGCCCTGCTCCTAGCCTTCTTTTTTATACGTGATAGGACAGAAGAACTGCTTCTAGTGAGCGGTTGCTTTTCTTGCCCTTTGATAGGGGCGGACTCAAGCCTCGGCTTTGCAGCTGACTTTTTAGAGGAAACAGAAAACTGTGGGTCATTGTGTGTCCGAGCATGACGGGTGAGCTCGTCTGAGCGAGAGAAACGCTTTTCACAATTAGGATAGGTGCATTGAAACGGTCTTTCGCCCGTGTGCGTACGAATATGGCGGGTCTGGTAGAGTGAGCAGCAAACACACCACAAAGGGATGGACATACCTGGTGTTCAAGACGAGAGAAAGCACGACCACAAAGAGGATAGGGGCACTTGAAGGGCCTTGCAAGCTGCTTGTCGACTGGGGCAAGGTCTGGCATGGGGAGAGGGAAGATAGAGAAGATGTGGGGAAGATACTAAGGCACTGACTTTTTAACTTTCGGAGCCTGCTAAGTCCCTGCTAAGTCCTTGCTAAGTCCTTGCTAAGTTCTCGGATAAGCGCCCGGCCCACGCCGAAATGGACCATCTGCACGCCGGAGGACACCACCTGAATTCCGCCTCCTCGAAAACAAATTCTGTCCCATGTGGTGCATCTTTTCCCTGGACATCCCTTCCCTGTCTTTGCTCTGCAGCCTGCGATCGCCAGATCTCGTCCGAGATCCCGACTGCAGATGCGGGGTATCAACGTTCCTCCATTGTCAGGGCTGCAGGCACTCTGTCCGATACCCTCGAACGTTGAACAGCATCAGCATCACATCCATCCGTCCACGTTGCTTGCTGCTGATCAATCACCCACTCCGCTGTGTGCGTGTAGGCACTTTGCACAAATACGTCCAAACTTTGGAATTCCAAGATTGCAGTGTAGCCCCTTATTACCATATATATAAATACTCGTCTCCCCATCATTATAGACCAACACCCTTTACGTCATTCCCATGCACAGTGCGGGTTCATTGACCTCTGCACACAGCGCTGTGCTGACTGATCCCACGGCTCTCCATATCGTGACACCCACCACGATTCTACCAATGTTTCCTGCAGCAAACCCATAGAAAGATGCACTGTACACATGATACGATGTTCTTCTGCCTCTGTTAAATTGTCAACAAATATTCAGGAAACCAAGCAGATGGAACGGACGTTCCCAAAAACATTATATAACTACAGAAACACAAACTTGATCGGTGTCACTGCCGGCCAATGTCATTGAAATGTTGAATCTCGGTGAAACTCGTCTGAAGATGTATCTGGAGAGCCCGGCTAATTTCCTCAAAGTTTAAGACAAAGGACAAGCACATCTGTGCATGTATGTTCATTCAATCACCTTAGCCAGGCGGTTCGTTCTGCGTGGCTCCCCCTTTGACAATCAAATTCATCAAGACAACCTTCCTCACGTTGTCTGGTATCTATTAATCTCGTCAAAATATCTGTGAGGGTCAACCTCTCAGCTCACTTGTGATTTTACCCAAACATCATTGTATACTCCCAAGCCTTAGCCACTAACTGGGTATCACCGGTAGAAGGACATCGAACGATTGCCCTCGTGGGGCTTGTGGAGCTTTTCCGCGTTTCATACTAAGGGAGACTGGGCTCGAACGTGGTATTCAGCTTCTCACTAAAATTGGACGAAGAAAAATTCGTGTCTGCGGAGATATGTTCAAAGTTTCGTATTGGGCTTGGAGACTTTCGCCTCTGGCAGTTAGTTATCCGTTGGCTTTGCTTGAACGTGATCTTCCTTGTACGACAAACACTGAACACACGTCTGATTCTTCCGACAACCGAGTACACGGCACAGCGCATGCTTCTAGTCTTTTCACCGTGAACACCAAACTAATTTAAGTAATTGTATACATACTCATGAATCCGTGAGTGTGATAAAGTTATTGCAGTTTTTGTCAGGAGGACTCATATGTCTGCCTTCCAAAAATCATCGTTCCTATCCATTCATCATGATCGACCTTTCTCCCCATCGTCGGGGTTAAGGCTGGTTGTATCTTCCATTATCATCATCTGACAAGCCATTAATCTTAACACATTCTCCATAATAAGCATTTCCTACCATCCGATAAAGTGGTACTAGCTGTTTTGAAGAGCGACAAGAAGAAGGGATAAGAGTTATCGCAGTCAAGCTTCCTGTATACCTAGGTCTACCTTATTCGCGGGCCATGAATCCTGCGTACTTGGCGTGTTCTACTGTTTAATCTTAGAGGGTATATTTTTATTGGCACCGCCAGAACTTCGGTATAACCTCTGGTGCCTAATTCTCTTATATAGTACCCTGACTTTGACTGAAAACTTAGAGTGGCTGGTAGACATTCGCATCGAACAGAAGGATATGAATTCGAGAAGCTGAGAAGTTAGAACGCGGTGTGAAAGAACCCAAGGCGAACCTCCTGGGTGAGTGCCACTAGCCCCCTGCCATGTACTAAAATGGTTAATGATCTCGTCTCCCCGGGAAAGATTCTGCAATACTTCACACGAGTTGGATTCAAATAATTTCTGAAATGGTTAATTCATATCCTCCCCACAGTTACAGAAAAAATTTTTGGAAATGCAACTGCCATGATGAATCATTTCGTGAACTCCCGAGCACGACTTGACCCGAAACCGATCTATTCAAGCTTCCAAAACAAATTTGAATCAATATGTGACACGGATATCAGGATCGACCCACTTGTATTGGTCAAAAGGGCACTCAGATCAGCTCCTCATGAGCTGATTTCTTCCTTGACACATGTCTTGACAACCGGGGTATGGACATCGGTTATTCTGAGGACATTACTAAGTCCGCCCTGTAATGCTGACCGCATCACACAGCCTCTGACCGGAAATTCATGTAATACGAAAATTTGTACATATGGTCTCGGAGTAGGATAGTATGAATCTCCGCCTTCTCCGCTATTGGGATGATTCGCACCAGGATACACACATCTCCCGAGGCCAGTCGACTGCTGTGTGCCTTATCCATGTCCCAGAGGAAGTAATCAGAAGGCGATACTTGCACCTGAGCTTGAGGCTATTGTTCTTTTCAGGCGTTAGAGAGATATATCTGTCGTAATCCCCTCTTAATGCAGCGCAGGAGGGTGAAACGAACCTGACGACGAAGATGGAATGTCTATTTTCATACTTGATGGTCAATGGTTATTTTGAATGGTAGACATGTACAATTTTTTCGCAGTAACAAAATCGTGGTTATCACCTCGCCGTGCCTTCTCATTCCATATTTAGGGTTGCCATAATATTCTAGACCCTTGACGTGAACAGCCATAGTCATGCTCATGAACTCTCGACCCCTCCCCTGCCATTGAGAATTTTTTTATCTGACAGTATGGCTGATAGAGAGGGAGGAAGGTCCCACCTGAGGAGTATTTATTCTCCACTCTGTTAGACTAGTTTACATGTTTTCAAATTCTTCCCTACAGTTCAAACGCCCTATCGTATTTGATGACCTTCGTTTGACGGCGGCTAAGCACAGGAGACAACTCATGGCACTACTGGCTTCTGATTTGATTTGAATTCATTCAACGATCCAATCCTCCGAACATTCATCCCATGTCCGAGGAAAATATCCATTTCCCTGTCTCACCTCGATAACCCTGTGAGTTATAGCTTGTTACGTTTCCTCATGGTTTGTTGTATATGAATACTTCCTGCTTCGCCAGGATTAAAATTTTCATGGTGATGCCGGACAAAACGGCGTTTGTGTATTGACAATAATCTCAGAAATTCAGTCAGTTACATATAATTGTTGCGCTTCTGCATCACAATCCGTGGTTCAATTGGCGCTTGCATTCAACTTCAAGGCTCTTAGCCGTTGTGGATATATATTGACAACTTATGCGAATATCCTGATGTGGATTGCTGTGATTTGCTTCGTTTCGCTGCGCTTAAGCATGTGACTCGGACCGCAGACAATACACCTGCAATACACCTGCATGTGGTGGGGTGTTATGGGAGGTGACATCGTGAAAACCGCAAGGCACCCAGCATTCAGTGATCCCTGAATTCGATGCAGATGGAAAGGTGGTGTCTTGCTTGTTTCGGGGAGATTAAACGACTCAACAACTCGAGTATAGTTTTCATAGTTAATTGCCCCACCCTTCCCCAAATACTAAGGGGCCCGCGGAACATCCAACCTTTCCGATTTTCTTTTGCAAATTTTTATTAACGCATGTTACAATTTTAGCCATTTGAGAACACACGGCTTTCGGCTGCTGTAGATGGCATATCCATACGGGCTAAAAGTCGGGCTATCACCGAGAGATTTTCATCGTTGGAACAGCTTGACTGGATCATGCCCTAGAGTCTAATGAATAAGAATAGACTCTTTATTCTAGAGAAGTTTCTCCGATAATATAAAGTTACTTCAATTCTTGTGCACTTCAAATTGTCAAGATAAAGCCAAATTGACAAGGGAAAATCAAGGGCCTCATGGTCTTGTTTCCTTAACCGCCTATCTCCGTGTGGGGTATCAAACTTTAGTAAATTCTGAAACCGAAGGACGGAGGTGTTCGCCACCGAAACTTTGGGCTTCTCTGTTCTCGAGTACCACCATTGTGGTACTGTGATCGAATATATATATAACACATCCAAAAGCTATTCGTAAATGTATTCTGGCTTCCAAAGTCTGAGATTGCTAGTTGACACATTGCTTCCGAAGTTTTTAGCATACAACAACCTTGGTTCTCATTCTCATGTCCTTTTCACCGAGTCTTATCTCTTGGCGAATTTTGACCCGTTGAAGTGACTTTGACCCTAACTACTGGAGTAGCTGCACTTGGTGATAACCACGAACTTATCTCCCCCGACTCAGAACATCAAAGACCCAGTCACCCAGACTTGATAACACGATAACGGGCAGAAACCACATGGATGGCACAACAGACATAGGCTTCTTACAGCATCGCCTAGATTATATCCAGGCGACAATATCACTGTTCGCATGGTAAGACACATACATCCGAAGATACGGAATTATAGAGCCATGGTGATACATACCACTTGAAAGGATTCCCAAGTCCTACCGATAATTCGAGCAGACCCCATTCGGACGTGTTCATGGTGAAGCTCAAAGTCGCAATCATGGCAGAAGACACCCGGTTCATCATAGAGCACTCCCCAATTGAAAGCAGGTTGACGCTCAAGCTGTTATCAGAAGACGTGTTCCACCCACGGACATTGATTGCATCACAAGAATCTATACCGCTAACGTGAGTACGAACAGTTCTCTCCAACGATGTATGAAAATTCATTCCCAGGCAAGGTACTCAGTTCTCTCTGGTCTTGCAGTGAGAAACAAGCCGATAAAGAACAAGAATTCTGGCGATAACCTGGAAAAAGTGATCATCGTCATCCAACAGAACTGACTTGGGCTAATCAAGAGGGCATCTTCCTAGAGATTTTAATTTATGGCCTAATAGTCTTCTATCTGAAGAGCTTTTGGAATGAGGTAGGAATACCATCGAGTCAGAGTTATTCTACCGAGTCGGAAGAAACTGACCGGAAAAAATGGAACGGAGAGCTGAGAAATAGATACTCGTGCTTTGTGACAGAAATGGATTGCCAAGAGTCCGCTTTTTCTGCAACAAGGGACTGACGAGAATTACGAAGGATGACGGCATCTAGAACTCTCGGCACGAAGTTTTGCAACATTTTCCGGCCACTCCAGGCCTTCTCTTAAGCAAGTTACACACGTAGAGGGTATGTTCTCTCAGAGTTTGTCCTGAGGGGCATCCAGCCATAGAAGATCGGTTGGAAATTAACAGATTCGGGAACGAATGTGTTGATAAACTTATGGTATGAATTCACGTGTAGGGAAAAGTGCATGTTAGTGTCAGCATTAAGCAGGGCTAGATATCGCTTTGAGCTTGTTGGGAAATCATCTTGCCTTGATCACCTTGCTCATGGTAGGCAAGGTCAGAACAGACACAGTTGATGTCAGATTTTTAGAAAATTGACTTCACCTTGTGCCCGCCTCGAGACACCCCTACTCAATTTAAATATATGAGTCAATGGTTCCTAAGAGAATAATGAGCACCACCAGACCCGGCAGAGAAGGCAAAAAAATAACATGATCGCTTATCTGCTGATGCAGCCAAAGAGTAACCCACTTCGAAAGGAAAGAGGGACCAGAAATTCATGGGATGATGGTTGGTGGCTGACCTCAATCAAGCCTAAAACCAGTTCAACCTCGACCCAACCTGAGACTCGGTTCTGTCCTTCCGTACTTCAGTGTCTCTTTACAGGAAGTCTGGTCCATGACACATGGGCTCACCATCAGGTGGTACACATTGCAAGTATGTGTAGCCTCTGACAACTGCTCATACGAGTGCTGATAGTGTTTATCGAACCCAGCCTGGCAGCCCCTTGCGAGGAAACGAACTGATATAGTCATGTCATTTCAAGATCGGCTATGCTTGACCCCGGCCTACAATCTTGGAGCGCAAACAAGAATCTAGGACCTCCATCTGTTCCTTGCACCAGTGGTTATTCTATTTAAGACGATCCCTCTCCCTCTCCCTTCTTGAGCACAGGTCCAGTAATTGAAGAGTGAATCGTGTCAAGCTATCCACAGAAAAAATCGACACAATGAGACGTTTCGCCTTGGCAAGAGCACAATAATTGATAACAATCAATCCAATCTAAATTCTCAATCATCGACCGGCAATCCTTCTATCTCAGCAAACTGAGTGTGCATTCTCTTGGACGGCTATCCTACTCGAAGAATCCAATGAATGGCACTGTCAGGTGGGGTTTATTAATGTTAGAATCAAGATACTGAGGAGTTTTAGATGTCAAAATGGACATTGATTAAGTGATCAATAACAATAGAATAATAGAATAATGAGATGCTAGTGAAAGGCAACAAGAACACTACCGTCGCCTGCTTCTCGTCGATTGGAATTTTGACGTCTCCCGCCTCAATCGTCTACAGATCAATGATGAGTTTCAATATCAGGATGTCCAGGGAATTACTTACCTGCTCGCCCGTTCCCTTTCAATCTCTCTCCGCTCCACTTCCTCTGCAGTCAACTCCTCAAACTTGGTCCTGAACTCATCTGCTTCCTGCCAATCTCTCCAAACACTCTTCAAGGTCTTCGGTCCCCTTCCATCCTTCGGTGCGCGACCCCAGCCAAGTCCCAAACCGGTTTTATCCTTAACCAAACCGAAACCGCTCCTGTCCCGCGGTGCAGCATCTTCACCGACTTCCCCCTTCTCTCCATTGATGACGCTCCATTCTATTGCGTCTTTTTTATGTTTGATGAGTTCCTCATGTACAGCGTGTGCCACGAGCGGTACTGCTTCTCCAGAAAGACCGAGTTCCATACACAGCTTTTGAGCGAATACTTCGGGTGTGAGTGGGGAAAGTAAATCCCACTCAATGTGATCCATGAGGTGGTGGTTAGCTATCTGGACATCGATCTGAACGAGTTCGGTAAGCCAATATACAGATAAGAGGGAGACGATACTTACGCTCAAAATAACACGACATTCTGGTAGCTCATCGCAACTCTGTCCCAAATCAACTAGGTCGGGAGCACCATCTTGACCTAACTCTAGGGTCGCTACCCCCTCATGATCCTCAATCTGAGCACGTATCTGTGCTGCGACAGTGTCGACAAAGGATGTAGGGAGGTCAAGATCGTAACAGAAGATTTTCGCAAATGTCTCGGGCTTTATTAGTTCTTCATTGACGTTCCAAACGAAACAATCACGAATTCTGTGAGTATCTGTCTCAAACTCTACACGTATGGGGATTAGTGACGTTCGTTTTGCACCTTGCTGCAATAAGGTATCTGGTGTTCTAGGGGTAGAAGTGAGACAAATGGATGAAAAGAAAATGAAAGTATGTATACGGGTATTCATGTGCCGTTGGTTGCATGAGGCGGGGTTTGATGAAGCGTTCCGGAGGTATTTGTCCAAGATAGCTTTGATCCAATTCGTTTCTATCCATCTGGGGAGTCCCTATACGATTGGGAGTCCCCGAAGGCCCTTGAACAGAGTTGAAGACAGACAATCCCATATTTATCCTCCCACCTCTCGTCTGTCGTATTGCTGTTCGGGTACCACCACTTGCCACAAAATCCGAGTCATCCGAGTCAATTGCTCCTGCGTCTGGAAACTCGTCCCCAGAGCCTGGATCGGCATAGTTTACTACCCCTCCTCGCCTCGTTGTTGTCCTTGAGTTTGTTGTGGCAGTAGATGCAAGAATAGGCTGCATGAGAAGCGTGACTCCTGTACGCAATCGCGACGCATAAGTCGACTGGATTGCCTGTGGGGTTGAAGGTAAGGGGGGTCGTGGCGGATTGGGCTGGACTGTTGATGTTGGAGCCAAGGGCAAGGGAGCATAGACGGGAGGTGTGTATGATGTTGTTGGAACGTATGCGTGAGTTGAACGCACCGGCCGACCACGAGGATTTCTAGCGGCGGAGGCAGGTGTTTTGGGAGGTGGAGTAGATGTCGTTGACCATGTATGAACATTCCTCATATACGCTGGTTCAAAACATTTAGCGTATGAATTTGATTGTTATGTACAAATCACCATCACCTTTGGGATCAGCCGGCCGAGGCGCTGGAGCAGCATATGTCGCATTTGCAACCGAAGTTATATGATTAATGGCCTGGCGTAGCTGTGAGTCAGTCATTGACCCGTACGCAGTCGTACCAGCGGGAAAACTGGACGGTAATGTGCCATTTTGTCCGTCAGCCATGGTGAAGGTGAAAGTACAGGGCGCGTTTGTGACAATAACGGGCGTGACTCTCTTGACGTCAGGTCTAACCCTCCGTTTATCTGGTTCTATGGCCAGTTCTCTTTAGACTCTATTCGTTGCAAGCATCATAAATTAGTGGTGCTATAATCCCAGAACTGTATCTGCAACCAAAGCTCAAATTCAATATTAACTGTTTATTCAAGATTGTCCAAACCAAATAAATGTCAACATGCACAATATCTAGCAATTAAAGAAGAGCGACGACTGTAGAAATGACTGTGAACGCAGACACACCAAGGCCAGGCACCACGAAGCCCATGGTGTCACTAGTCTGGCTGGTCTGGTTGCTCGAGCCTGAGGCACTGACTACGCTATTTGTGATACCCGCGGGGGTGTTGCCGTCTAAATGACGAAAAGGGTCACAGCAATTGTTAATTTTCATTTCATCCATGCATATAGTGGTCTTACCAGTGAAATTGGCACCGCATTGTTGCTCAAGTCCTCCTGAAGCGTCTGACACTATGCTGGGCACGTCACTACGGAGGATGTTGTAGGCAGCTTTAGTGCAGTCCGAGCAGGTGACGTTGGAAGGGATGTTTGAGACGTTGCCGAGAGTCACGAGCTGAATGAGGCTGCTGAGAGTGAGAGGGCCATTCGCGCTCTGAATGTCATTCAAGGTCGAAGCCAGGCAATTGGTGCCATTACTGAAATTCATTGTCAGAGATAACGATCACATATTTATGGAACTGGGTTCACTCTTGCAAACAGACAATGCTCCTCACAGTAGGGTAATACCGCTGGACATAGGGAGCAATACCCGAAGCCAAAGTAGACGGGTCAACACTCGAATTGGTACCGGTGATATCAGCCTGGCAACCACTTGCCAAAGAGCTGACGACAAATGCAAGGGTCTCATTACTGCAGGGGGCAGCAGAGCAGACGTTCTGGGTCCAGTTCGTTATCGGTCCAACGATAGAGGTGCTGTTGTCCGTCACAAGAGGGAGGAGGGTGGTTGGGCTTAGACAGCTATTGACATCTTGGTTGGCGACGATACTGGTCAATGCACTCGTGCAAGATTCCGAAAGTTGAAGTCTGGAAAAGGAATTGACACTCTTGACTCTCGAGAAGATGTAGATCAGGGACTCACTGAGCGCTCACAAGACCTGCAAGAGCAATTATTGTCGCGGTGCGGAACATGGTCAAAAGAAGGCGTTGATGGAGACAAGTGGTACTGTTTCAAGGAAGAAACTGGTTTATAAGGCAGAAAAGAAAATAGTTGCCAAGCCCACTGCCTCCGCAGTTAGAAAGAATGTTCCACGCGAGACCCGGCACTGACTCGGCCGAACGCGCAAGATAATTTCCATCCTCTGCGGAAGCCAAAAATAGCGGCCCCTGATTTGATGCCCTCACCAACAACCGTTGACAGTCGATCCCTGGTGTTAGTGAATTTTGAGGGGTAACTGGGGTAGTTGAGAGTAACACTGACCTACTCCTCCGAGTTGGAGTCAGCTTCACATCGCTGACGATAATCTCTCTGAGCGAGCACTATGTGCATGACGTGCAGGAGTGATCTATGCCTGGCTCCGCAATGCTGCGCGATACGCCACTGACCGTTTCATCGCAAGCGCTCCGAAAGGCATTTGAATCGTAGTCTTGGCCAATAATTGGAATAGGATGGCTATATCGAACTGGGTAAGTCTTGGCGCAGGGCGGTCGCTAGTAACATTTTATTCCATGAGAAATTTGATACCCAGTTGACTTTTTCAGACTTTGAAACGAGATATAACTACAGTATATTTTTCCATGTCATATCCTTTTTCAGTAAGATAGATCAGAGTACTATGCCAAGCTACTCAAGAGTCCAAAGCAGCAAGTGTGATATGATGGTACGCTATCGACTATCTGATATCACGGAGTTGTGCAGCACATTGTACGATGAGTCAGTTCCTGAGAATAGTAGTGGCCCACAAAGGCTATTAGATCATTTGATTTAAGGTACATGGTAGCCTCGGGACCCTCAAATATGCCTGGGAGAGCACTCGTATCTGATGATTAAGTGAAGAGAGTTGCTATCTCTCAGAGAATATTGATATGAAAAGGTTACCGAGAAATACAATAGGCGGAGCAGAGGCTCCCAATGGGTAACATTCAGAATCAAGAGGGATTTGGTTTCTCCGGATATTTGATGCTACACCAAATATCATCGAATTCACACGCTGTCTGAGAATATACTGAGACATGGCTACAAAATTTTGATGTTGTTTACAATGGACCGAGAACCTAGGCTGTCACTGCATTAAGTTCAACTTTGGGGTGGATATAAACGTGACAAATGAATCATACCAATGGACGACCAGAAAGTGGTAGTCATTGGAAGTGGCGTGAGAAAGCTACTCATCGCGCTAGGCCCGGGTAACAGTCCCAGAGAAGGGTCCAAACATTTCCTTTCAAATTGTGGCGATATCGAGTGGCTGGATAGCATGTAGGGAAAATATTTGCCCCCTATGATCCATCAGATTTATCTTAGTAATTTTTTCTTGCATAGTGCATATGAACATGAGACCAGAAAACTATTTCGGGTTTTGCGAAAACTAGTCTCAAAGCTGGGGCTTAAACCCTATTGAGCTCACACACGCAAGCCACCTGGTTGCTATACTATGGAGAATGAGACAGAGCGATTGACGTGATCGTTATGGTAAAGGTAAATTCTGCACTCTTAATTTTTTTCTTGAGAAAAAAAGGACTGAGAGAGATGACACCTCTCAAATACCAAGCACTACCATCTATTTATTGGAAATGGAGTTCAATCTTAGTTAATATTTCTCCGGGACGGAAAACCTTAAAGGCTGCTGAAGGTACACTCTAGAAGAGGATTTTTCTGGAGAATACTGTAGACAACTTCGGGGGTACATAACATCGAAAATTCCAATCTTGAGCTGATGTGAACCTCTTTTCGTCCCTGAGTAATCTTGATCCCAGTTATTTGTGTTCAGTAAAAATCAGAAACAAAATATTTAGAATACTCAGAAACCACTTCCAGTGGCTAGAAGAGTTTCGCGCAATAGAATGACCACTTTGTCAATATATATAAAAAAACCTAGATAAATTTTCCTTGATCTAGATCTGGTTCACTCAACAGACCGGCAAAGACGAAGCAGGAATTTGATGATCGTAAGGTCCCAAACTCCAGTTCTGCTGGATTGACGGAACAACTTGATTGGATCTTCGTAATAACATGAGATACAGATACAGGATGGAGAAGAATGTTCAGAGGCAATTGAACTTTCCCAGAATTTTGCAGATTGCAGGCGGAAGCAAGAGTGGAAGCGAAGCTGTTATTCCAATGGAGAAGATGACTGGGCAAGCCTGTTTTAATCATTTGGGCGTAAGGGCTCTTCGACACTCACTTTAATGATCTAAGGATTCATTGTCGACAATTCCTACTCGACGACTCTGAGTCCATATAGATCCAGATAAGATACATATGGCTAGGAAGGATTCCTTGAACAAGCGAGGTGTGTCTCTTCAATATGCAGAGATTTATCTTCACAGCGAGAACAGAGGACCACGCAAGATGCGAAACCATACTAAAGATCAAGCAAGTAGCCAATTTAATCAACAAAATGGCCGAGGAGGTAAGATACAAATTGCAGGAGCATAGTTCTAGCTCTTGTATTCTACGCGAGACAATTCAATGCCTCCCATTCTTCAAGTCATCAGTTCTTATCATATGCAATTCGTGCTCCAACCCAAGGGTAGGAATAGTTACGTTGGTACCAGTTCCTGAATGAGCGGCGCTCAGCGATGCGAGGAACGGTGGCATATGAACCCCCAATCTGAAAAACAATCGTTCAGTATCAAGAAGAGATTAACTCAAAAACTCACCACAACATTGTGCTTTCCATCAAAGAAGTCCGCGGAATAACTGTACAAGAGTCAACGCCCAAATACAATTTATGGAAGACATAAACATACCCTGGATATAGGTTGGAAGGAGTATATCCATCGACTTTATCTAAGATAGTAGACGTCCATTCCCAGACACCCCCATTACACCCATTCCCACCATTCTTCGTCCCTCCCGTTGTAGCTCTGACGAGTTGGGGAATTTAGAAGACGGAAACCTTTCTTATTACAGAACTGGAGCAACTCACGGTAACGGGTGCCAATTTCTGAAGCCAATATTAGCTCCCTCCTCATAGCCATGGCGGAATTTGTCATAGAACAGTCGAAGTTCCGGTTCAGTGGGAAGACGCCCACCTTTGTCTATTGCATATGCGTGAAAATTGTTGTAAGATGTCAAGACGGGCCAGTGTTGTGCCACAGCCATCGGAACTGGTCCATAGAGAGTACGGACCTAAAGACGAAAATCAAACGGGCGAGAGTTAAAAGTAATAGTTGCACCTGCCTGAACGATACCGTCTTCAATAACCCAACTTGCAGGGAACTCGATCTTGTCTTCATGTCTAAGGTAGAAATCGTAGAATTCACCATTGGTGACTGGCCTCCACGAAACCTCGAACTGTTGTACTTCGACGGTCCTTTTCGGGTTTTCATTATCCCAGCCATATTCGTAATCGTCTGGAAATTGGATATTGTCTGATAACTTATCTTTTTGTTCATCGTCATCATGGCCGATAGCGATCGTTTCAGGTCCCAAGGTGACGGTTTCATTGTCAGGGATTGGAGCTGCATTCCAAGTCGTGGCAAGTGATTCCCAGTCGGGTTTGGAGAAGTCAGGTGGTGGTATAGTTCCTGTTCCAGCCCTCTGCAACAGCATATAAAGAAGTGTTTCCGCGTGCAGTCCTTCGTGCTCGAGGGTCATAAAGAGAACGCGACCCATCTCTTTCGTCATTAGGCGTTTCCCAGATTCTATGTCATCATATAGCGACATAAGGCGAGAGCGGACACGTCGTTGGTAGTCCACGATATCGGAAAGGGCAGGCCATTCGGTGAGGTTAGTAGGGACTTCTGAATGAGGCTAGAAAGGGCAAATGAAGACCTAAACCAAATAAGAGACGGTAGCGTACATTGCATTGTGTTGGATCATCTACGTCAGGATCAATGCCTCGCTAACTTTCTAGTCGATCTCGATACGAGGTAAATGTAAATTCTAAACGGACCTCGAAGATGTTCTAAAAACGAAATTACTCAGTTTCCCCATTATCGGTCATAACAGCAGGACACACTTTGTATTCATTAGGTTGCGTAAAAGGCTCTTTCAAGAGTCTGGACAAATGTATGTCCAGGAAGGCAGGTATATGCCCAAGGTAAAAGAGACAGATATGCCTCAGGTCGATAGGTTTTTCAAGGAGCATAAATGGGGGGATCATGCGCAATGTGACGAAATCCCAGAGTGTCCAAATCGGGTCCCAGTCCTGTCGAGCGGGAATGCCGTATGGTGATGTCGAGTAAGCTTTCTTGGAGACAAGTTCACCCTTCCCCTTGTAAGCAAAAGGAGAAGATAGGAGAGGAAAAACAAAAGCCGGTCGTTCTACCAGCCATAACGAGTATTGGGAATTATTGTCTAACCACCGTTGTACTGGACGTAGGTTGGCTTCTGTGAAAAGGCTGAAGGTATCCTGACCAGAGAACTAGAAATAGAATATGAATGTGGGATTGAAATTACGTAGAACAAGATAACGGGCGCACCTTGTATGAATGCTCTATTTTGATCTTCTCGTTCTGGCCGAAGGTATATATCTTTCCGTTTGGAGCAGCTACAGAATGATCCAGTTTTGCTCTCAAAAAAGCTTCATGTACCCCTGTCCCGCTTGTGAAAAATAAACAGAAAGTATATTTTTGTGTACCTACGAAGATCCTGGAAAGAGCAGAGCTGAGTGCCATTGTCATATGTAAGAATGACGTGAACCCACTGAGTCGTACTTGTTGACATACTCCCAGTTGTCTTTGTCAAATAAATCTTCGTTCCCCAAGACTCGACCAGCCACGCGCAGACCATTCTTAATAAAATTCTCGGTGGGACCATTATTATAGGCCGTCTCAATTTGTTGTAAGTTATTATCGTGGTCAAGTCCGATAAGAAGTGTATCACGGGAACCGGATCTAAGAGGCAAGCTCCTGAGAAACTCTACTGCTTCAGGTCTAGAAAAGTTTCCCAACGAAGATCCGAGGAACATAATGTGGAGCGGGGGAAGCGAAGGACCAGGAGAAGAAGTGGGTATATCCTGGCTTTCAGACACACTCGTATTGACCGATGACATGAGACTTTTCGGGTCGCCGACAAGCTGCGAAGTAGTTAGCTCTGTGATAACTGAGACACGATTTAAATTTACCCCGGTGATGGACTTGAGGCCAGCATCGTAGGTTCCGCAAATTCCCTTTGCAATGACTTTGCCCTGCAAGGCTGTTCCAGCAGATTTTTGGATATTGGTTAAAGCTTGCTCGAGTTCTCGCTTCTCAAGATCAAGAGCGTAGTAGGTGATGGGAGCATCGTTAGTCACCGAACGAGCTAATGCGCAAAGGATATGTAAAGTCTTTCTCAAGGCTCTGTGGGCACATGTCAGCACGTGTGTTGTCGTATAAAATTCGCATACCCCGCGCCTAATTCCAGAACACTTTCACCTGCAACAGCATTGACAACAGTGCCACGCATGATCTTGACAATCTCATCAGCGTGGTCTTCGAGTATCTGCTCCTCAGCATGAAAGAGGTAATATTCGGGAGCATTTGTAGTGATGATATCGTAGAACCTCAGACCGCGTTCATCGTAGAGTAGGATTGTTGGGAGTGTTTTCTCTCCACTGGGACGAGAAAGACCATCGTCAACCACTTTTGCATCTGTCAGAGGAGAGGAGGCAGGATCAGAGTGAACCTGGAGGATTTCCATGATTTGGCTTTCCTAGCTTGTAGAGAAAAGATAAAACGCTGCTCACATCTCGTCGGTATTTAAGTATGTGACGTCAATCACACTGCCCTTTTGGGATTAGCGCTCGTTTCGAATTTAGGGTCATTCCTGATTTACCGTTCAGCAATCCAAATTGGACAATGTGTGAAACCAAACAGCGAGGGGCCACTCAAAAGCTATTTTCATCTCGTATGCACAAGACACGATGAAATTAATCCAGAATATTCCTGGTTATTCGTGATGTAGTTAAACAGGAGAAGCCTGACACATGACAGAAAACAGTCGACTGCAAGTCTCATTTTTCCTATCGACTTTACACTATATGAATCCCGATGATCTCGCCTGCAAGATGATCCCGCTCGCATACCAATATTCTGGGTGTGTCACGACATACATGGCCCATCAATCGGCAAGTGGGTTATCTGATCAAGGATTCCAATTGTAGTCAACTAGACAACTTATTTCCTTTCGTGGCACTCCTTCATCAGAAGGACGATGCTACGACATGGCACTGCGGTTGGAGTAGATGGCATATGGTTCATCAGAAATCTCAAGTACTATCTAAGCTTGATATTCACGTCAAAGTCCTACAAACCCAGCTCAACCTGGGTATTTAACACAGTGTAATAATTCTATGCTTTTCTGATGAGAAATCTAAACCTTGGAAATTAGATAAGAACTTCATCCCTTGGTTTGTATTGCATGACCTCAAAAATGAACTTACAGAAAATTCATCTGTTAATTGAATTCAAAAATGACGAGAGTGGGATTCGAACCCACGCCCCGAAAGACCAGATTCCAACGGAAGGTAAGGGATACCATAGTATCCTGGTCCTTAGTCTGGCGCCTTAGACCACTCGGCCATCTCGCCACAGATTTTACGTTGACAATATGTTAATGTAAAGTGGATTTATGCGAGACCGAGCACAGCATATTCTATTTTATCTTCTAAATAGCTATCACGAGGTTGGATTTTTGTCTAGTCGCAGCCGAGCCTGATCTATCGCGCGACACATATCCGCATGAGAGTTCTCCACGAGACCAAACAGATTCGCAATCGCACGGACAGCTCTGCTCGTCAGCACAAATTGACTTCCACAACCAACATCTTGGGTCGATACAGGACTCGAAAATTCCCTCCAAACGGCATCGAGTGCTTCATTTGCCTCTGGGACTATAGAACCATGCGAGAGTAAAGCTCGTAGATACTGAGTTGACCTGTATGCTGCAAAGAAGACATGTTCTTCAGGCATACATGAATTGACCAGGATTCATTCTTCAGTACCTTTGTAGTGAGACCACGATCGCCATACACAAAAGAAAAAGGGAAGATTGGGTATCACGGCTTAAAAAAAGGTTCAAAATGAAGAATCCATCACTAGTAAAGAGAAAAAATGACACGCACGAATAACCATGAGAGGGGCAGTCAAAGGCGCTATCACCATCCACAAGTAGAACCCTCGCCTATGCCGTGGCACACGGTCGTCTAAAAAAGTCTTGAAATGTCTCAGAGAGTCTCTATCTGAGCTCAGTGATGAGGGATAAATCAACGGTATCTAGGTACCCAGAGAGGAACGTTCAGCGAACACACGCGGAGGAGGAGGAGGAGGAGGCACATGCATACTTGTAGTTTCTTCTCTGTGCTCGATGCATGAACAACAGAGGGCCCTAAAGATGGATCAAGACTTTTCAAAGAAAGTTCTTCAAACTCTATACGGTCCATCAGACGTTCTCCCGTCTCAAAGACTTTCAGCTGCAGAAACTTATCTATAAGCCAAGGAAAAGAAAAAAAGAAAACAGGGAGAGACACACGCCTTCCAGCTCCCTTTCCTCGACTTTCCAAACTCGGTCCATATCGCCGCCGTCTTGGACTGTAAGAAACTAACAACACCCTCCTTGGGTAGCCATCTTGACTTTACCCGCGCCTTGTCCGTCGTCGTCGTCGTCGCCGTCTGTTTGAGGGACGATAGTTGAAACTGATAGTATGTCAGATCATACTTTGAGTCTGCCTTGTGGTGTGAAGGGAGTTTTGTATGTGTCAAAGGGACAGCAATGATGCGCAGTTTGTGTAACGACCGTGGAACTAGAGACATGACCAGAATGTAATTCCAGGACGGCGGTGGTGGGAGGAATGAGGTCCAATGAACAATGAATTAGCTGGTATTATTGTACAAGGGAAGACGAGTCAAAGAATGACCAAGAGAGAGGGCAAAACCCTTTCGCACCGATCAATTCATCAATGATTTAACGACCAAGCATGCACCGCCACTGGCCAAGCTACTCTATCACAATAACAGAGTTCCCAAGGCTTAGGAAATTCATTCACTACTACGAAAACCCAAGAGTACCTTGATGGCGCTGGGGATCATTCATCTTATGTACACGGACCGAGGGTCCAAAAGAAACCCCCGACATCTCCAAAGGCGTTATAAGGACATATTGTTTCTGATTGGAAGAATTCGCTGTATCAATCTTCAAACACACACACAAAAAAAAAAACAAAAGTCGCGATTCAGATGAGATAAAAAAGCAAGGAACAAAAAAGACAAACCATCATCTTCATACTAATACGACGATTGACAGCATCCATGAATACATCAAACTCGTCTAAACTCAATATCAGGAAAAAAACCCCCCCCCAAAAAAAAAGAAAGAAAAACGTACCCAAGCATCTTATCGGACAACCAATCGACTCCCAGAGCGCCAAAAGCAAACAAATAGTAGAGAACGACTTCTCTCCTCCACTCAACGACCGTGGATCCTTTTCCTTGTCGCCAACATGAGACGCCTGATCATCCGTTTGCACCTTCAACTCCAACGTCGCACTGTCATGCTTAAACAACAGCTTCCCAAAATAACCTCGTTGCGAGAGATGATACTGGAATACAACTTTGGTCCGAAGAGCGATATGTCGACGGAACTCGTTCCATCGAGAATAACGTTTGATCAAAGAGTGTTCCAGTCGCTGTTGGAGGATCGATCAATTTTTTTTCTATTCCACTTTGATGTGACGAGGTACAATAACTCTCACCTTGTTGAGCGTCTGCAACGCCTTGATACCCATACTCGCAGCATCGTGCTGTTGTTTCGCTTTGACCAGTCGATCTTCAAGTTCTTCCAGGGAAGCACCTTGTCTAGACACACGCACACAAAAAAAAAATTAATACAAATCACACAAGGAAAAAAAAAACGCCTTACTTTCTTTGTTGTTCCTTGAGAGCATCCCCAACAGACTTGACCAACTTTTCCAATTCAGCTACCACACGAGGATTCTCAACTCGTTCACAATACTGAAGAGCACTGTCCGTCCAATTCTGCAAGAAAAAAAGCGAGAGGGAGAAAAGAAAAAAAACAAGTAAGAAAAAAAAAAAGCAATAGCTAAACTCAATTTACCTTAAATTCTTGTTCGAGAACCTCAGCTATATGACTTTCTTGTTCAACCACTTCTTGATTCTCTTTCAACTTTTTCTCATAATGCTGCAAGGCACCTTGAGCCTTCAACCGCTTCTCCGTAATCTTATCTATCTCTTGCTACACCAGGGAAAAAAAAATCATTCAACAGACATCCCCACAAAAAAAAAAAAAGACGCTTACCCTCAACTGATTCCTAACTTCAGTAAAATCATTCATCTTCTTCTTAATCTCCGTGATCTCCGCTAAATAACCTTGATTCTCAACATCAACCGAATTTTTCTCCTGCACCAAAGGCTCAAATTGAAGCTTGATCGACACCATCTCATCTTCCGTATTCTAAATAAACAAACGAAACCCCCTCATCAGTCCCGACCACCAATACAAAAAAAACCTCGACACTTCGTTGTGTTGTCGTTTTTTTTTTGTTTCCGGTCAAAATCCAACTCACCTTCTTCGCATCATAAAGAGCAGTCGTATTGACCGACATCTCCTGATTCAACTCTCGACTCCATCTTTGACAATCAGCTTGAGCATTCCTCAATTGTACTTTCTCATCCCTCTCCCTCTCCTTCAATAGTCACGCTTTCAAATGAGTAACTGGATAGAGGCGAAGAACTCTGGACAACGAGGACTCACCAGAAACGTGGCAATTTGCGCTGTATAGCTCTGAGACTCGTTTTTCAATCGAGTCCAGTCCGATTTCATATCTGAGATGCGGTGTTGACATGATGTGATTTCTTGGCGAGCGCGACTATTCGAAATTAAAAGCGTTGTTATACATTCAAACGGAAAAGAAAAAGACACCTACTGTATTTCTCCAGCGGTATCACGCCCCGTAAGCATGAGACTCGACGAATCATTACTCTTCTTGATATCAAGCGGCGTCGAAGAGATGCCATCTCTACCCACATCATCATCATCACCATCATCGAAAGAAAGATGAAAATCACGCACGGAAACACACGAACTAGAAAACCATCACGCGTATACGCCGTCCCTCCCTTTGGCAACTTTTCAAGACACTGCTGAGCCTCAAGACGCGTATCCGCAAGTATCCGACTTTCAATATTCGCTGAATTCACAAGAATACGCGTCACCAAAGGATGACTGATCTACTTCCCAAAAAAAAAAAAAAAGACTTCTTTTTTTTTTTTAGGAAAAAAGGGAATCAACTCACGTCGAGAGCACGAAACATGGTCAAATATTCTTCCGGAGGTTCACCCTCCGAAAAATCAAATAACTCAGTAGACGATATCGTAATCTGAACATGGTCACTAAAAAAAAACAAACGTCATCTTTCCATTTCAGAACAACACAACAATTTCCAAACTCACTTTCCCGATTTCACAAGTAATTCTCTCAACTGAGCTCTATCTCTCGGATCCATGACCGCAAAGGAACACAACTGCTGGCCCAACTGACTCCTCAAAAGTGGTCCCCACATCTGCGGATCCTTGGCCTTCACACACGTACCCAACGGACCAAGAGGTCGATGATCAGCCCACCACGTCCTTCGTTCAATCTGCTCAAGCACACCCTGAATGTTCCTCCCATACGGCAACAAACTGTCTTTTTCCGCCTTAACGCAGTTCTTGATCAACTCTTCTTGAAACGTGATTTGTCTTGCTGTTTCGTCCCGTTGCGTCTCGAGTTGTCGTAGGCGTTGATCGACGTCGGCTTTGTTAGATTCGAGTTCTTGGCGTTGACGCGCCATGGAAGTGATCGTCGTTTCGTGTTCGGTGACTCGAGCTTGCATCGACATCAACCGTTCTTGAATTTGATCACGTTTCGACTGAGCCGTCTTGGCAGACCGTTGCAGCTCTTGAGCAATCTTTTCTTCAAACTCGGAAACGGTTCTCTTGAGAGCTTCATAACTTGTATTCATCGTCGTGATTTCTGCCTTTTTATTTAACACACTGACGTGTCAGCTCCCTTGTAAGGGAAAAAACCTTTGACCACCAACTCGGTGCATTCGCGACTTACATTGAGTGAGATGAGCTTGGCTTTGCCTGCCTTTAACTGTACACCGAGTTCTTGTTTCCTCTTTTCCATGTCATTCACGTTTCCCAATTTCAAAAGTTGCTCTTCACATCGGGTGAAATCTTGAGTGATCACATCAAACTCGGCCTGAAAAACTCTCATTAAAATCCACTCTGGGCTTCCCCTTCAATATAAAACCTTACCTTGTGTGTATCAATTGCTGTCTGTATCTTCGGTCCTTTACCTCGGAGGACAGCCACCTCGCTTTCCTTCTTCTCCAATTCGTCTTGTTTACTCTTCACATGCGCCCAGGCCAACTCTTTTTTGAGATCGTCTTGTTTCGCTTTTTGTTGACGAGCCTTGTCTGCTTCGTCGAATCGCTGTTTTGCCTCACGTAAAGCAGCCTTCAAATCTGGTATTGCCTCTTTTTTCTGATCGAGAACTTTTCGCGTCGAGCATATGTTTTCGAGAGTGATACTGTACTCATCAGAGAGTTGTTGAAGCTGTGTACCTTTCAAGAAGAACTAAAGGGAGGAATGAAGGTAAGGAAAAACAACAGCAGGTTCATGTCTCTTACATTGTATCTCTCGGCAGGATTTGAAGAAGCCAAGAACACTCTTGATGCATCTGATTCGTGATTCCAGTGAAAAGAAGAGAAAAAGGATATGTTCTTTTACCTTGCGTCAAGACCGTCATGGGGTTATCGACTTGTAAATTCATATGATCACAGATTTTGGCCAACTCTTCTCTCTTTGTACTGATGACTTTTCCATCATTGCTCTTGATTTTCCAAGTTGAAGAGCCTTCCGCTGTGAATCTTCGACTGATGATGATCGAATCGCCATAATCTTTACGACGATAGGCTTCGTCTCCTTTGTTCTTGAGCTGAATGCTGACTTCAGCAGCACTGGAAGAAACGGCGTTTGAGAACAAGTTTGGTTGTCAACAAGGCATTCAAGAGATGAACCTTTGTCCTTCACGAATGAAAGCTTTTAAACCACTACCTCGACCGGTCGAGATCGTCTTTCCTCCGAGAGCGATCGTGATAGCAGAAAGAACAGCGCTTTTACCACCTATACAAGGAGTTTGATGTCGAACAAGGGTGCTCTATAAAAGAAAAACACTTGCTTCCATTGTGTCCTGGTACTCTGTCAGAAAAAAAAGGTCCTGTGAACAAAAGGGGAGAATTACCAATGATAAAGTTGATTTGAGGACCAAACGAAAACGTCAACCGCTGATGACACATGAACTGAAAAAGCTCGACTCGTTCGATAATTCCAGATTCCGCAATTGTCTTTTTTTTATATGAATGAATGAACAGAGTCAATTGTTGAAAACGACGAACGCCACTGTATCTCTCTCGTGATTTCACAGAAGCCATGATCTTGTCATAGTTCGCTTCCTCGAACTGTCTATCTTTTTCTGCACGTTCTTCGATTGTTTCGTCTTGAATATCAACATCTCCATGATCACGGTCACCACCGCCATCATCGTCAGAGCCGTCGTTAGGATCTGTTCTGGTTCTGGAGTGTCCATTTGGTGCCACCCTAGCGCGTTTGTGGCTTGTTGTTGCGGGAGGAGGAGATCCTGGTGAAGAAGTATCTCTCGTATCGTCATCATCTGGTACTGCACGTTTTCTCACTGGCATGAGGTGGTGGTTCAAGTGAATGCAATTAACGAGATGGTTGTCGCGTAGGATCCCACGCGACGCGTTTAATCATCCGGTCCGGGCTTTCCACATCAGATCAGATCTTTATGTGGACTGTCGATTGTTTTTAGACCCGTCCTTTTCAAACTGTCGCATGGGTTCTGGCGTGAACGTACGCATCAATGTAGATGTTACACCATCGATATAAACTAAGCTACAGAGCCCAAATGAAATGTATAGAGCTCGTCTCCACAGCCAGCCCACAAAGTGATTCCACTCGGAACGTGTTCCTGAAGGTGATGGGGACTCGATGTCGTTTGGAGCGTTTGGATGGGTTGTGGAAATTGCATGGAAAAAAAAGGATGTGATGAAGAGGGTGGTGGAAGGAGTGGCTGAGCAGTAGATATGGACCATGCGCGTAATTTGCGATCCTGGCCTGCGGCAGAGAGAAAGGTAGAGGATGAATCCACCGCGATACCCTGATGCGATGAGATGGAATAAGAGAGGAAGGGGGGCTCTTGACGTACAAGACGAGACGTGTAGGTGTTGACATGGCCAGGAAAATGGAGGACGGGAGAGTGAGGTTTTGGGAAGCGGATGTCATACATGAGAATCTATGGGCAGATGTAGGTGTAGATGGAGGAGAAGATGAGAGCGTACCTGACCGTTCATGTAACTGGATAGGAAATAAACGTCGTGGATGGGTTGCATGTAGAGGACGGTGCTCGAGTTGGGGAAGACAATGGTGGCAGGGAGGCGGTTCTTGGGTGGCGGAGGAATGCGCAAATCAAAGCGGTGGATGGAGCCGTTTCTGGTTCCTGCATAGAGCAAGTCCTGTGTGTGGGGTGAAGCAAGGGAAGGGAGATGAGGGGAGGAAGACGGACGTGTTGGCGAGTGAGAGAAAAGACATCGCTGTGAGTGTGGAAAAAGGTAGACCTGGGTTGGTTGAAGATGTCCGTGATGTGGACGGCGCAGTTCTTTGCTCCTGTAGAACTTGGGAGGGCTGGGAAGTGGGCAAACAGAAGAGACGGACCGATGATGGCTTGGTCCGGATGAACAGAATAATGGGAACATCGGATGTCATGGACGCCTCTGGGCATGATGAGGCAGGAGAGACTGGAGATGGTGAGAGTGGCTCGGGCTGGGCTGGAAGACGTACTTGGGATCGGCGAGCTTTTGGACGCGGATTTTGGACGAGGGGCCAAAGGAGGTGGCGCTGGAGAGAGTGAGCAGGAGCAAGACAAGAACAGAGGAGAGCAGACAGAGAAAAGGCATCGAGGGCGATGTTGAGAGATGATATCTGTGTGGACGGTGAGCGGTGGAGAGGGATGGGGGTGGGTGTACCTCTGAGTGGGGGCCGAGGGAGGAGTCGATGGTCCACTGGCGATGGTGGGCGGTGTAGAGCCAGCCACAGGAGTCGCCGAGGAGGGCATGGGACGGGGAGAGGACGATGGTGGTGATGGAGCCGAGGACGGGGACGACGTGGGGGACGACGGGGGCAGTGCGTGCGATGTGGAGGGCGAGGATTTGTGCTGGAGAACGGCTGGGGGAGTTGGAGAGATGCCAGAGGGAGCGTTGTCTAGCTAGAGGCTGAGCTGGACGTTCTGGACGTTGAGCTGGACGTTGAGCTGGTTGATGTCCCACCATTTCTCCTCCTGCGTCAATGTCGAGTCTGCTCGACGACGACCCGTTTGCGGATTTGACGGCCAGCAGACAAACATGGCACAGAAGGCGTGCTCCCTTCGCTGTGAGGCATGCTCCCCTCGCTGTGAGTCGTGCTCCCCTCACTGTCAGGCGTGCTCCCCTCCCTGCGAGTCGCAAACCGGCGTTTCCTCGCAAGCCCTCTCTGCCTTCCCTCGACATCCTTTCTCGCGTCAACGTCGTTCTCCCAAAAAAGGTGGGTTTTCTCTTCGTCTTTCCCTCATCCTGCTCACCCTCCCAGGTCCGCAAGGGCTGTGTCGGCGCCAGCCTCCCTTTTGAGCCCTGGGACGACGAGCTCTGGGGCAACAAGCTCTGGGAGAATATTCACTCGGACGTTCACTCGGACATTCACTCGAACATACACTCGAACATACACTCGAACATTCACTCGAACATACACTCGAACATTCACTCAGACAACATTCACTTGGACAACATTCACAACATTCACTTAGACATTCACACCAATCACTCAGACACTCACTCAGACAACATACAACTGCCAGACTCTTCCCCCCTTGGTCGTTACGACAACCCTCCTTCCCTATATAAAGACTCCGTGCCTGTCCCTGATCACACCTCCTCTTTGGACTCCACTACAATCGCCCCTCTCATTCCGTCCCACACCATGTTGGTTTCCCATCCCTCTGCAACTCCCCCGAGCTGCCTCCCTCACTATCCTCGTCAAAGCGATGCTGCGAATTCTGGAAATTCCACTCATCCACCGCGAAACAGTCTTCAATATCCTCGCCCTCCACGTCCATTGCTCTCCCCCATTTTATCTCAAGCACAAGAGGAAACAGCCCACGTCCCCTTGCCATCGCCCTCATCATCATCAACTTTGTCCTCTTCATCAGACAATGTACCCCTAGCAAAGAGCATCCCAACCGCTCTTACCGCCCAGAAAAGTATAAGAAAACAGGTCAGAGAGGAAAGAGACCAGAGGAGGAGACAGCGTGCCGAGATCCGTGCTTCTCGAGGACAAGAGGATATAGAGAATCCAAGAGGTCGTCTGACCACTCCAAGGCCTGCTACTTCGGGATCCCACAGCACTCCTGTACATGATCCTTCTCCATTTTCAGCTTCCGTTTCGAGATCAAGGTCCGTTGGCAAGGCTATCTCGATTACCACTAGGGCCGCCCGGACGTTACCCGTACCTGGACGCACAACGCCACCGTCCTTGGCTGACGATACCAAGCTGCAGGATGTTCTTCGTGCCCCTGTCAGCAGTCGGTCGCATCCATCTGGCAACGCTTCTGGCATAGGAAATCTCGATACCAATCCGACAAGTGCATTACCAGTTGAATCCACGACGAGAACACTACGCCCTCAACGTTCATTCCATTATCCTTCTACACGCTCTGCTGCTGCAACGCTAGATGACGCCAGATCCACTCCACGTTCTCATCAGCAACAGCAGCAACAGTATCCATTACATCGTGCAAAATCACATGGTCGACTTCATGCTAGTGATAGTGCAATGAAGCTGCCGCTTATCGAAGATGTGAAAGGGGTACCTCCTGTGCCGAAGATTGAGAGGCTTGAGAAAAAACCTTCGGTAAGGTCCGCTACTGCGTCCACGAGACCTTCCATCGAGTCCAGTCATGGAGGTAGCAGCAGCGTCGAGCGACGACCGTCGTCTAAAAGGCCATCTACAGCTGATCGTGATCGAGTGGGACAACAACAACGACCCCCAGTACCCCCCATACCACCTGCTGTCGCTGCTGAAATCATCATGGCAAAGCCGGCTCAGGTGACTCAGCAGAGGGTATTTATTGGTGACTTGCAGAGCTATAATGTGGTTGAGATTGACGATCTCACGACCGCCGGAGATCTCATTGAGATGTTGCAAGGTCGAGGGTCGTTGAAAGAATGGATCGGGAAAGGGGAATGGATGATTTGGGAGATGGTGCATGATTTAGGAGTGGGTAAGTAGTTTTGTTTTCTCGATGTTGGATGTTGATGTGATTTTTTTTGTAGAACGCCCGATTCGACATTACGAGCGGCTGAGCGATGTTCAAGCGTCCTGGAACAAGGACAAGCTCATGAACATATTCATAGCGCGTTTGACTGTTCTCGCGCCCTTGTTGGCTCGATCGGTAAGCGTTATGGGGGGGGGCGAGTGAGAGAAATGTTATGTTGACTGCTTTTTCGTTACAGGCCATTCCTTCGAGTTCGCCCATCCACTCGGGTTATGTCGAGTGGGAGAGCAAACGTGGAAAATGGAGTAAACGTTGGTTACAGCTTCGTGAGCATTCTCTTTGGATATCTAAACGTGATAATGTACGTGGTGTTTTTTCTTTTGCGCTGCTGTTGATGGTTCTCATATCGCTTCAGGGGAAAGACGAGACACTCTTGTGTTCTTTATCCAACTTTGACGCCTATCATTTCAGCAGACCGTACAAATCGCCGAAACCGTTCGTGTTCGCTATCAAATCGACTGATAAACTATCCTTTTTTGAAAATACGCAAGATTATCAACATGTTATTTCGTGTGCGGAGAAAGAGGGGAGGGTTTGGATGGACAAGATTTTATTGGCTCGTGTAGGTTATCTTCCCTCCTCCTCTTCCTCCCGATGATCGAATGAAATAGTCGTATGTATTGCATCAAGAACGTCATGTTCTTTTTAACCCCAAGTCGTATGGCGGTCAGCCCAGTATGGCGTCTGGAACGCTTTCGAGAGCAGCAACGACGACACGAAGACATGTTCCATCTCAACCTCTCGTCTCGGTTCCAGCTACGAGCGTGTTTGAACCGGGATCGTTGTTGGATCGACAGGGGTGATTTCTCCTTTTTTGGGTATTTTTTTGGTATGTGTGATGGGATGATTTAGAGACTTTCCAGTCATCGCTCGTTTTTTTTTGTGGTTTTACTTTTTTGTGTGTGATGAGGTGAGGTGTGATGTGGTTTAGAGATTTCCAATCGCGCCTTCCTTCCTTCTTTCCTTGTGTGTATATAAAAGAAGAAAAAAGATTGTATCTTTATTCACTTTGTTTTGATATATACACATATATATCCCAACCTTTTTTTACTTAGATAGTCTCGTACCGTACCGTATCCATTAGAATAGTCGTTAATGGTTTGACTCTCTCTCTCTCGTCGTGAGAAGAAAAAGTCGTTTTTTGTTATTGAATTCTTTTCTTTGTCAGGTGTATTGGTGAAAGAGTAAGATCCATTATTATCGTTATTATACGTGAACCGGGAAAAAAACAGATATACGTAGAGATTCTTCAACAGCTCGAGTGCGTGCGTGCGTGTATATTGGGAAGAGAGGAAACTCTATTCAACAGTAGATGTTTTCAATTTCTTTTTAGGCGGTTCACCTGAAAAAGGTTTCAGTTTGGGTTTAGACTTGGGTTTGAATTTGGGCTTGGGTTGATGATGATCATCGATATCTCCCTCCACGTCCACATTCATATCGACCTCATCGTCTTCTTTTGCTTTTGCCTTCGCCTTTGCTTTTGTCTTTGCCGTTGCCTTGGCCTTTGTCTTGGACTGTGTTGTTTCTTTGGGCTTGATCAACTTGTTCAGAGTCGTAGTAGACGTTGATTTGGTGAGTGAATCATCCACGTCCATCATGTCATCCTCATCAGATTTCTTCTTCGTGTTCGATTTAGGTTTGAATTTAGGTTTGATTTTTGTTGTCGTTGTTGTTGTTGTCGTATCATCCTCCTCTGAATCACTTCCTGCTCCTGTTCCTGTTGTTGTCTCTTTCTTCCCAGACGATGATTTTTTCTTACTACTTATGTCGGTATCTTTACCCTTGTTCTTCTTTTTGAGTCCTTCAGTAATGACAAGGTCACCACTAGCATCCGATGCAGTTGCTGCTCCTGATCCCTCAGAATCGCTATCACTCGGTGATCCTGAATCTGATTCTGACGCTTGAAAGTCATCTTAAGAAACGCAAAAAAAATCAAGGGTTCGTTATGAGAAAAAGGTTACGGGATCAACACGTACCATCTTCTTCACTATCATCATCGTCGTCCCTCTGTAACGGTTTACTCGTCTTACGCTGATGGTCACCGCCCGAATCAATACTCCGCATCTCATCGTCTTCGTCTTCCTCATCATCATCATCATCATCTCCACCACCTGCAACCATCATCATTTCCACATCTGGTACATTCTCCGTCTTAATTTTCACCTTCTTATCCTTCAAATACGCATCCACACTCTCATGTTCTTCTTTATTGACCGACGTAAAGTTATGTTCTGGACCACTCTTGGTGATAATTTTGAGATCAAAAGTACGGCCTGCAGTAGCTCCCATACCAGCGCCAACACGAGAAAAGACAATTTGATGAATATCGGAGATTTCAACAAGTAATGGAGATTTCGAGACGAAAAAGATATATTTTTCGAGGAGGAAGAGATCGCCTTGGACGGCTTTCAAGTTGGCCTTGATACCAGGGTACCCGTCCCGGCTATAAGTAAAAAAAAAAAAAAGTCGAGGTGAGATACAGTGACTTGGTTCTAGAAAAAAAGAAAAGAGAGCTCACCTTTGAAAGCTACCGGCACCAATGATCTTCTTCTTCGCGAGTGCGCGGAAGACACTAGAAACAACTTCAAAAGTTGGGTCTTCATAATTCTTTTTGAGACGGTCGTATTTGGCGATTTCCTCACTGTTTCAAAGAAGTAAAAAAAAAGTCAGCATTAAGTTGGTCAGGAGAAAAATGATTTGCCCGTACTCGGACAAGTTGAGTTCAGCGGTGATTTCTTCTTCTCGACTAAATTGCATAACCAGGTACTGATACCGCGTCTGGCCTTGTCGGATGGGTGTATTGAGACCGAGCTACATTTTCATGAGCGATATAGTAATCAAGTGCAGACGAGGCGAGAAACTGACAATGAACAATACACGTTGATCATCTTTTGGCAAGAGAAAAAGCTTTGAAATAGAACTATAGATGATCTTGTAGTCGTAGGTTTTACCGCGCAGTCGGAGAAAGTCGTAGGACATGTCCATATCGTATCTACCACGTGGAGTGAGGACAAGAATCTCCTCGAAACTGAGAATAAGGTCGCCAGAAACCTGGCCAAGCTCGGCCTTCTCTTTGATTGTGTCGTGGAAGACTTGTGCTGCACTGACATCATCCTCTTCATCGTCAGACTTTTGCGAACCATCGTCTGAGCCAGTAACTCTCGACTTTTGGGTTCCAGGTACGTGAAAGCGGATTTCTACCATTTCGTCTCCCAATCCCTTCGGACCCTTCCCGCTGCTTGGCGAATTCAGAAATTCGAGAGAGACTTCCGTTCGGCCAGCAATATTGGAATTTGCAACATGTCGTAGAGGTAATTCAAAGGCAACCTTTTCTTGAACTATAAATGCAAGGTCCTGGCCTGGGAAAAACAGGGTCAGTACAGTAGAAGAAGTTTGAAAAAATGTGCTCAGACGCACCTTGGAAATCTGTTACACCCCAGTTCCACCCTCTGAAAGAAACCTCCCTAGTTTCTAGGGTGACACCAAAGTGATCCTTCAATAATTTAACAAGCCTGTCATGATCCTGCAGGGGGGTGGGGAAATCAACATGATTCAAGAATGACGATAGGAGTTAGAATATACCTCTCGCATAAATCCGTCAAACTTCTCCCTGCGATGATCTCTCATGCCAACGCGTAGCTGAAAGTTCCGAGCCACACGAATCCACTGTGCCCACTTTATATCTGCCGAGGGCATTGCGATGACGCCCTCAGAATCCTGGCCCTTCCAAGCCATACCACTTGTAGCAACACGAAACTCTGTCTGACGATGAGCACTGGGGGCCGATGGGAAAGCAAGTCAAACCCTCACTTCCGATTTCCGATTGGAGTCCATGGTAAATATGGTCGAATTGAACAGTAGCTGCCATGGTGGCTTTTTGAAAGGAGACAAGACGCGAAACCGGACTTTGAATTAACGCGTTCCTCATTTCGGCAGTTGATCAAACTTGCCCACTTAGCCTATGGGCTGCTCCTCTGGTTCCTTCCACTACCCGCCTTCACAATGGGTTCTCTCGAGGAACGCTCACGGAGTGTACAAGAAAGAACATTCTGCAAATGGCTAGTTTTCGGCTTTGGATTGTTTATTTTTCCTGGACTGCTGCTCAACGATTTCAAAGGCTCAACACCAAGCTGGTGGCGAACGAATATCCTCCAATGAACTCGCTCGTTAGAGATCTATCGGACGGAGTACGGCTGATTCAACTAATGGTATACATACTCGTTGGCTCGGCTTCGCGATACTTACGCCGTTATCTAGGAGATCATGGGTAGGCCGATTTAGTCTCTTCGTCGACGTCACTTATCATACTCAGGAGATACTTCATTGGGTCGTTACAACAAGAACCCAAGAATGCGAGTACAAAAGGCAGAGAACGTGAACAAGGCTCTGGAATTTATCACGTCTAGAGGGGTCAAGTTGACCAACATTGGGCCAGAAGGTATGTGATTATGCCCTGATAGTTGTAGTGGATCCTCAGATATTCTTCCTTGTTGTAGATATTATTGATGGCAATCTTAAACTCATCCTTGGGATGATATGGACCCTCATTCTGCGGTTTACAATCGCTGACATCAGGTATCTTCTAACGGTTCACGATTTGGTCATTATTCTTATCGAAAATCAAGTGAAGAGGGTCTATCGGCAAAAGAAGGCCTGCTTCTTTGGTGTCAACGAAAAACGGAACCTTATAAAGAAGTCGATGTTCAAGACTTTTCGTTCAGTTGGTCGGATGGGCTTGCTCTGTTCGTGTTCTGGCGTATCTGAACCTTTCTCAGACACTCATATATCTCTGCTGCACTCCCAGATGTGCGCTCATCCACTGTCACCGGCCCGATCTTCTCGATTACGACAAATTGGACAAGGTGAAAAATAGTTTGCATTAATCCTTAGGATCACCCTGACTTTTAATAGAACGACCGACATAGCAACACACGTCTAGCCTTCCAGATCGCTGCTGAACACTTGGGAATACCAGTAAGGACCCATAATTTCCCATAACTTTTTCCTTTTCAGTAGTACTCAGACACTTCCCAACTAGCAATTGTTAGAGGTTGAGGATCTGTGCGATGCTCCCCGTCCTGACGAACGAAGTGTGATGACCTATGTGGCAAGTTACTTCCACGCCTTTTCAACAATGAGTATGTCTCGAGTTCCCAGAATCCATTTTGAATCTTATCACTCTTCTGAAGATCAGGCCGAGACTGTCGCCCGACGTGTTGTCAAGTTTGCGGAATTAATGCAGTCCATGTGGATCTCCCGAAATGATTATGAACGGCGCGTTCGTCAGGTATGTGCTTTGACTGAAAATGAATGACTGAGTTTGCCAGTCAGTAATCCTCATTCCAAAGTTTCTCTCTGCACTTCATGATGTTCAAACTCGTTGGAGCGCGATTGTTTTCGATGGATCCTATAACGACGCTAAGCAACAGTCTGCTGATTTTGCCACATATAAGGAAACTACGAAACACGAGTGGGTTACTGAGAAACAAGATATTGCTACACTCTTTGGCAACATCCAAACCAAATTAAGAACCTATGGCTTACGTGAATATTCCCCTCCTAGCGGTCTGGCGCAAGAGGATGTCGATAATGCATGGAATGCCCTGTTGGAAAGTGAAGCGAAGCGTTCGAGGAGCATTAACGCTCAGATAAGAGAGTCAGGCATCCAAGGGTTTTTTCCTAGGTCATTTGCTAACTTGTTTTTAGGATCAAGGAAAACTTGAGAAAGAAATTCGCTCAGGTTGCGAACGAATTTCAACAGCGACTGCATCATATCAGTCGCGAATTGGCCAATATTGAGGGTCCACTTGAGGTGAACTAAGTTCCCTCAGGCTGAATCGTGGTTGATAAAACATCAATTTGTTCACCTTGCAGTCTCAGCAAGAGCAAGTCAAGGAAATACAGATTCGAATACCAGCCCTTTCTGAAACGCTGGCTGGTGTATCTGTCGTGGAGGAAGAGTGCGAAGCTGCTAACGTTGAAGAAAATGACTATACCATTTTTACTTACCAAGATCTTGCCTTTGAGCTCGAGCTAGTTGTCCAGAACATCGCTAAAAAGATTGCTTTCATCAATAACCAGGTACGTGGCTCTTCTATAGTGATCGCTACTGCTGATGATTTTTCAAGATCGTATCGCGGAACAATACGAACCTCACACCTGCTCAACTCGAGCAGTTCGAGGGCACATTCCGGTACTTTAGTCGGGACGAGTCTAATACCCTGAATCTTGCAGGAATGATTGCAGCCTTGGCGAGTCTTGGTGTCGTATATTCAGAAGAGGATATGAACTATATCTACGACGAGTTGGTGCGAGATTACGGTGCAGTGACCTTTGAGGCTTTCATCAATCTCTTGGTGAGCTAGTTCTCCATATAGTTTTCGTAGTATCTCAATATATGGACAAGGTCGACATTATGGAGGATCAGACCTCACGAGAACAGTTGTTGGAGGCATTTCGCGGCATTGCGAATGACAAAGTATGAAGTCCTTCTTTGCGATGCATGCCTATCTCAACGAGCTGATATAGCCCATCGTCACGGAGCTCGATCTCCGGATTGCAAAGCTCCCTGTAACTGCCATAGAATACCTGCGTAACGCTATACCCAGCACGCCGAATGAAGTCGGGGAACCGGAATATGACTATGAAAGGTGGTTAGGTGAGGTCTTCGCAGCGGATTGTGATTAGTACTCTAGTTCTAGATATCTGAGCATTTGTTATATAAGCCATTGTGACTGCTACCTTTTTCGGTAGATTGTTGATTGTGATTAACCACAGCCATTTAAGCTCATACCTCCATCTTATATCATCTATCCCGCATAATGGCAAGTATTTATGCCTCGTCATGAAATCTGACTATTGATATTGAACACCAGTCTGCTACTGGTGTCAGAGCTGCCCCAGAGTGTCTTGAGGCCTACCTCAGCTTAAAACAGCAAGGAGCCAAGAGGATGAGCAAGAGATACATCATCTTCAAGCTGAATGACAAACTTGATGAGATCGTCGTAGAGAAGGAGTCCGATAACGCCAACTATGAAGAATTCTTGGAGAGTCTTCCTGAGGATGCACCCCGATATGTTGTCTATGATGTCGAATATGAAACGGATGATGGCGGGCAACGAAACAAGCTTGTGTTCATATCCTGGTGCGTTCGAGGCTTGAATTGTGACACATAGATAGTTGATCACAGGAGCGATGTGTAGGGTCCCTATTCTTTCAAAGATCAAACCTAGAATGGTGCACGCCGGGTCAAAAGAAGATTTCAAGAAATCTTTGACGGGAATCAGCACCGAGATACAAGGTACTGATCCAAGTGAAATTGATTATAACAGTATGTGTTTGCAATGCTGTCTCGCTTCATCAGTCCTAACGTCGGCTGTCCGATCTTCATAAGCTGTCGTTGAGAAACTTAAACGCTCCTCTAGCTGATTGGGCCCTGTAATTGACCATCTACGTAGAAAACGGACGAATTCCTCGTTAATTTTATGTCTTGATCCTTGAAGATCAGCTTCGAGTCAGTCCCGTTTTATCGGGAAGAGTCAAAGAGCGAATCGCAAGACAATATTTGGACAAATAAAACGTACTACTACAGGTCCAAAATGATGCGTAGATAATTTCCAAACATGGTCATCAAAGGCCTATTATGGAAAGCAAGATCACCGCCTCATACCACGATAAGCCTCGATCTGTCCTCTGAGTCTATTAATCTGTCCTTTGGTAAACTCCCTCATACACGCGTCATCTGAATAATCCATGAAATTGTCTGTAGATTCAATCATATCAGACTAGACGGTCATGATTTCTTCTTGATAATGATGACGTACGAATAGGATCTAGGCCAGGGTCGTCAGGACAACTATCCCTCTTGTTTGGACACCGGTATGCTGGAGATTCTTCTGCTGGTGTATCGTCGACGAAATCCCCAGGCCCTTCACACCCGCCCTGTTGTAGTTATATCATTGGTTGGGATTCATAGCACAGGAATTGCCAAATTGAAACGAAAACGTCCGAGCATTGAACTGACCTGAAATGTATGATAAAGGCCTAGCCAATGACCGATCTCATGTGTGAGGGTGCGACCTTTGTTGTATGGAGCCAATGTGCCTCCTGGAAGGCTTGAATAGAGGACGACGACACCGTCTAGGAACGTCTTGTCATTATAGTCCCAAGGAAAGGTTGAATAACCAAGCAGGCCTGCCCCTTCTCCATCACGGAAACTAGACTGAAACTAAAGGAGGACTATTCGAAAGAAAGGTGGATTACGAACCCTACAGAATATACATTTAGCGATGCAGCACCACCAGTTCGAAGGAGTGCCTTCATGTCATTTTCGTGTTCACTGTAGTCCACTTGATATACTATGGTTCGGTTTCTCACCAATCAAAGTCACTTACTTTTCAGGAGCAACTCGATTGAACCAGTCAGAGTTCTTGGTGCGTGTCGTATTAGTATGTCTCCATCTAATCCCAGTCAAGCCATAGTCCTCATTTAGAACGTCAATCTGGTTTTTGATTTGTTGTTCCCTGCACATTCCTCAGCCTTGAGAAGCAAAAGCTCTATGGAGATTCACTTGCGGGATGTAACCGCCTTCGAGGGTCGCATTCTCGTACACGACGTGAAAGAGTAGATCGGCATAAATCGTATGTGAATATTCAGTTATTGTGCCAGACTCAAGGCGCATGGCTTGAAATCTGTGCTCAACATCCGCAACCTTGGAATCATTGATATGGGTACCGCAGCGCCTACAACAACAAGAGTGTGTGGTTCAGGAGGTAGATAGGCCAGAAGGAAAGCCAGAAGACACCTTCTTGGATTATTCAGCGAGGCGGCTTCACTGGCTACTATCACTAGAGCTGGGAACAGCAAGCCTCTCGTGAGGGGAGTAATCAGCATCGTTGGGAGATGCCCGATGATACATTGTACTTTATAGCGTATGGCATGCAAGAAGGTGCATCGAGGACCAGGATTCCTACTTAGGAGAAGCTCAAGCAACCTTGTCTAATGCTGCAGATCACAAGAAGAATCAAAGATGCCCTTTGGAGAAGTTGTCAACGCAAACGGAACAGGAAATACATCTGGTCTAGCAGTGCATCCTAGGCTCTCAAATTGTAGCTCTCTAACAAGGAATACATCGAATGCCAGGTACTCCCGTCAAGATAACAGAAAGATACAAGGTACGGGAATGATGATCTTCTTCGATCGTTACGTTACCTGGATGGTGAATTGTAATTATAAGAGGAAAGGAGATTACTTGAAAGAAGATGTTGACTATTATTGATGTTAACTGTAAATATACGACTGTTTGATCATTCTGATGCAAAGACGTTGCTGGATTTGAGTATATCCGCAGCTCGTATCATTTTATGTTTCGGGTGAATGATATACGATGTGACTGGATTTTAGACAGGTGTCGAGGTTGCAGCTCTACCGGGAACGGCCGGCTTCTTGAATGTTTAGTAGTGTACCGGTAACAATTGTCAACGTTTAGGAGACTAGCCGGGTCCTATGACATTGATCCGGGAAAGTGACGATGAGGTCATTGAGATTCATGTCCACTGAAGATGGGCTCGTACGTGCTGAAGACGTTGACCAGACAATTGTATATCTGCGTCTAAACAGCCCATCGAGGCCTACACGACGTTCCATTTCAAAAGAACTAGCCTCCATTGCTTGGGAGGTAGCACATGGCAACAAGCGTTCAAAGCACGTGCTCAACCCATTTCTTCCCATCTCCGTCCTTTGATCATCCTCGCTGTCGTCTGGTTCGCTCTCTTGTCCCTTCCATTCTTTTCACATCTCCACTCTCTTCTTGGCTCGTCGGCTTGTGTATTTCAGTCTTGCAATGGCTCCTCTTGCCGGAAGACCGCCGTTTGCAACGGACGAACCGGATTCATTCTATGAATCTGCCCCCGCCCCGCAACGCAGAATCCGACAGCCTGCTCCTCCAAATGCCCATACATCTGCATACAATGTGTATGTTTTTGTGCTCTTAATTGCTTGACAAGCCGTTCATCGCTTCTCCAGTTATGAGAACTATCTCGATACCGACGACTCGCATACCGGCACTGTTGCGAATCGTCAATCTGGCGTTGGTGCCCTAGGCATGGGTCTCATGAACATGTCGGACTCTGACGACACCGACGATGAGGGTCCAGCAGTCAGGTCTTCACCATTTCAATCCAAGAACGCTATGCTCGCAGTTGCTACCGCACCACGGTCATCTCCCAAAAAAATGGCTCAGTTTAATCCAGAGCCTACACAAACACATGACAACACTCCTTCCCAGCATGGATATACTGCTCCCAATGCTGCATACAACCTTGCACGCCCAGAAAATGCTCCGACACGTGCACCGCTGCCGCCACAGCCCGTTGGAGTTCCATCGTTAGAAAATCCATTTGAGCCTCCTACGGCGCGGGTGTACAATCCGCACGGTGCACTGTTACCTAACTCACCGTCGCCATCAGGTCCACATCCTCTTCAGCCGCCGATTACACCCATCACTCCTGTCTTTGCTAAACCTGGTGCTGTGACCTTCTCTGAGCCTGTTACTCGTAGTAAACCAATCATGCGCTCTGGTACAGAGGATGCCCTTCCAACTAGACGAGGTGACAAGGGTGATGATTTCTGGCGTCGTTTCAGCATGGTTGCCAAGATTGAAAATGCAAGCGGGGCAAAAGAGAGGTAAATATATTCATAAATCCATCTATAATTCTCTAAATGAATGTCCTAGCTCATGGCTCAAGAAATCTCAGAACGGCTCATCAAAGCTGTCGCGTTGGGTTTGGGTTGTCGCCGTAGTCCTCGTACTGTGCATTGTTGCTGCTTGTATCATTGGTTGGCAAGTTTCCAAGAGCAGACCGAACCACTCTCCTCCCGCTGCACTTGGTGGTCAGGCTAATGAACGCCCTACATCCAGTTCGGTTGTCTCAGACGTCGGATCTTCTGCTGTCAAGCATGTTTCTCCAACGCACACAGTTGCGCGTCGTGCTGCAGCCACCGGGATCCCCTTCGGTCATACGAGAGATCTGGAACGGAGGAAACGAGTTTTTAACATGGTTATTGCCCATTAGGCATCTATAACCTTTGGCTTGATTCCCCACTTCATGATTATGCTCGAATCTTATGGTGAAACTGTTGCTCAATAATCTGTTTTTATGTTTGATGAAAGACTTCAAACGTGACTTTCTGGATTCCCCTTCTGCAGGCTCTACTCAACGATGTCTAACCATGCATGTTGCCAACATTCTCTATCCTTCTGTTCAACTGATGTTTTCCTTGTTTCTTTATCTGCTTTTTTCTCCCCGGAAGGCAATCAAATACCCCCACATTCAATCCGTAGCCATCTTCGCTCAGTAATCCTATACCATTCTCATCTGTTTTCTATGTTGTCTCGGCTATGAAACCTGGATTTAGGTCATATCTTAATTGGAAAATTGAATTCAGTTCTTTGACTTTTACACTGTAGATTTCCTTGCTGTCCAGCTTGAACCCAGCTTGAGATTATAGACAAAGGAAGGACAAAGAAAGAGAGATTTTCGACAAGGAGTGGGAAGCTTCAGATGCGATCACTGATGACTTAATTTCAGTGGATGGATCATGGAAACTTTGTTGTACGAGACATCTCTTAATTCAGATTCTAGCTATACCTGTAATGCCCTGAGAAACTGGACTCAGTCTGTTGAGTTTAAGTATAGTAGAACAAAAGAGGAAACCACCTGTAACTTATCTACTATCAAAATATAAAACATAAGACAATCAGTAACTAGGAGATGAAACTGACTTATTTTTAGTGTAATGCTCAACATTCCAACACAGTCCCAAGCTATGTCATCGATAGCATGATGGTTTTTACCGGTGGCGTCTCGATAACGTGATTCGGCATGCTGCCTATTCTTCTCAGAAGGTCATATCGTACAACTTCTGTCTCATTAAACCCACTTCACCACTCCAACCCTTCAGCGGGCATATACTCCAGATTTATCAACCATCAAAGCAACGTGAAAGGGACATCCAAGGATATGAGATATATTTCTCCCACCGTAACTCATTAATAACTGGCGCATATCAGAATCTCAATGACCTCATAGGACCTCGCAGCCATGATGAAAAATCCAAGCCTCACATCGGGGAAGGATTTTCTGGTCGTCGATGTCCGCGATGAAGACCATGTCGGGGGTCACATCGTTGGAAGTATAAATAGGCCATCTACAAAATTTCTGGCAAGCGTAGACAAACTCGTGAAAGATGCCCAGGAAATACCATCGGTTATTTTCCATTGTGCACTTTCGCAAGTCCGGTAAGCTGTCTGTCCCTCGATATGTGTCGGCGTCGTCAGTCAGGAGTTGACCACAGTCCAGAGGACCAAAGGCAGCCCGTGTAAGTGAGCCACTCATATATTTGTCATTATCGTTCATCAAACCGGGTGCAAAGATATACGAGGAAACGAGAAACAATACCAAGTACAAGGGACAGGCTACATCGCAAGAGATTGCTGTCCTCAGAGATGGATTCGTAGGATTTCAGAGTCGGTACAAGGTCTGCTCCACACACCTGCATATCTACCCAAATTCAATTTTGCTATGCATAGGATGACCCAGAACTCGTGACAAAGTGGGACAAAGATGTTTGGGAACCAGATTTGATACCTCTCCCAAAGAATTCCCAATAGTCTCCTACCCGACAGACGTTCCAGAGTCTTTCACCACAGCCTTCCGTCGTGGAGTCTGTGCAAGGACTGCGCTAACCTGTTCCCGTTCTCTGCGTATGTTGCTTTGACATATGTGCCTTGGAGTCACACCCGTTTGTTAGTTTTTAGTGTAGAGTTATTGCTGGAATGCAGGCATTACCATGATGCGATAGACGTGAGAGCAAAAGTTGCGACGGCCCAATTTCCAGCTTTGATTGGCGCTGTTTTTAAAACGGGTCAATAGTTTGAACATGGGATGAAAGAAGGGCGCACGCAGAGAAAAGCCACGAATGATACCAATTCCAGCTCCAGCTGCAATGCCAGCTAGTAGACTTTGACGCGCACAGGGAATAGCAGTAACATGTAATGCACTCTAAGCAACCGTAGATGGTCATCCCTCACCTACTTTTAAGAAGAATAACGAAGGCCTGCCTTACCTGTATCGAGTCGTATACAAGATTGCCTCTAGGCGGAGGAAGACGGGAAGGTAAGTTGATTTCCTTTGGCTCATCTTGTTCTTGGTTTTGAGAATTTGACTCTGTTTGTTGGCTAGACATAGTGCAGAACAGAAAGTGGGTTGGCTTTGATGCCTCACCATCAAACAAATCTCTGACCAGATTAGTCTGTCAACTTTTGTGCAGAGTCACTAACAGACAACAGAGTTGCATTGGGGAATTGGCTAAAGCTCCAACACCAAAGGTTCTTATAGATGATAGGTTGTTTTCTCCTTTGGGTTCTGACTAATCCCTAGTTTTTTTTACTTCACCAGTGGTGATGTCAAATACTACATACATCCTTGCCACTTGATGACAATAGGTGTCTTATAAGTCTAAGCAAAATCAGGTACTGAAAGTGAGGATGGAATTTCGTATCCTGAGTTTAATACTCCTATCATTTGTCCACTCAAACCTGACTTGTGTCAGTGCTTCAACTGTCGACAAGATGCCTATTGGCCCAAGGGATGATAAAATGATGACTCCTTCAGTAGTAGGATTCAAAGAACGCACCTTCCTTCCCAAGATTGAAAGGAAATGTCTTGAAAGGTTGGCCTCCGTTGCTTCCCTGCCTTGGTGGCGCACCTGGATTGAAGAAACTAATGAAACTTGCACCAACCTTCCACACCAGTGCAACGCTTTCCTCCATTGATAGAGTCACAAGCCTTCTTCCGTCTGGAGAAAAACTTAATGCAGTAATGGGCTTCTTGTGTCCTTCGAGTACGAAAAGTCGAATCGCAGTTCTTAAATCATACATAATCACGGCGCCTTCGTGCGTGCCAACAGCGAGGCGCTGTGTTGACATATGGAAATCGGTTGTCGGGAAACTAAGATATTCCACTATTTATATGGCGGAATTGAAAGAACAGGCAAGAACGCACGTTTTAACCACATGACCAATGATCTCTGTAGCTGTGTCTAAGACTGCCTCTCTGTTTGTTGTGTTATTGGGATCCAATGACTTCACAACGGCTTCCATGAGTCTTGGTAGGTTAGGCTGAAGCACTGAGGGTTGCTGGACATTTCGTAAGCGTCGCTCAAGGCTCGACGATAAGCTGCACACCTTTCTAATTAGAAAAACAACGATCTGCATCACAGACCTGCGATGCTCAAGTGTAGGAGGGGTAAGAATGTCCAAACCCAGGGTTGACATGAAAAGTGGAGTGTTTTTGGTCGCAATGGACAAAACAGCAGCTCGGGCCTGTGCACCAACGTTCTGAGATAAGACATCATTTTTGCGCGAAGCAGTTGCGAGCGCAAAGAGGGAGCGGAGGATCTCCATTGAATCAATGTAATGCTGCCAGACATGAAATCCTCTGGAGCAAAGATCAATGGCAAGGACGCGATAGCTCGATTGATCATCCAGAAGATAGAGACTGATAGATTTAGAAACATCTCGTAGCACCCTGATAAAGTTTCAGGGATGAACGAAGGTGGCAGGGGAACAAAAACATCGTACGGAGCTGAGATGAAACTGTACTTTTCTGCGGCAATGAAGCCACAGACGAATAGTGATAAAGCAGCTGTTAAGGATTCTCGCTCTGCAGGTAATTGGAGACAAGGGGCTAGTAAAAATGCCCTCAATTTGGAGAAGATAGTCAAGATGAAAGCACGTACCATAATGTTGCCAGTGCTCGAGAGTTGAAATGGCTTCCTCATCTGACATGGAGGATATGCTTGCATCAAATACAGTACGGATAGCTTGCCGTAATTCGTCTGAGGGGCCAGTCAAGCTGATGTACGATGTGAAAATTATTCTGATCAGCTCACTTGATCCCTGAAACCATAAATTGGCAAGATAGGATAAACTCGGCGGTTGATACGCCTCACCAACATATTTGGATAATGACGTTGTATAAAAATTGATTACACTGTTTGCTACTTGCGTATGCTCTGTTACATGTGGTAAGCCATATCGGAAGGACAAAAAACGTAATTGCACCTTTAAAGAGGGCTATCACTCTAAGCACAAGGACTATGCCCAAGAGCCTGGTGGCTGTGACATTGCCTGAAATACACCACACCTCACTGGGCGTTTTTGGGCTAAAGAGTGAGATAGACTCTGCCATCGCAAGTCCGACTGAGGCACCTGATTCACCAATGCCCAATTGTTCCTTACACATTGAGTCAACGTCACCTTGTAAACCCGAAGTAATGAGTACAGAGAGAATGATACGGAGCTGATCCAAGCTCTTAATAATTGCACGCGTTTGATCTCGACTTGAACTGATAACCTTTGCAGCGGCAATCGAGTCCGCAACGAAACGCTCGGTTTGAAGCGAAAGAATTGAGACTGATATTACACATCAGATCAAAAGGCTATTGCATTGTCTGACAGCGCACCAGCATCTGAAGCCATCGGCAGTGGGGCAGGGATGTCCCAGACGGCAGACGTGGGGAATTTTTTAACCAGATCCCTATAGTTATGGTTTTTATCATTCCAGAAGTCAATGATGAGCAGCTTACATGCGTGCCCACCCCCCTTGGTCCAGCATTTCCTGAGCTTTCTCCAAACTCATTGATCTCCAGAACTCTTTTGTACGCACATCCCACAGTCGACAGCGATGGTCAGCATATATGAGTAGTAGGTTGTGTCCTCCAAGACACAGTGATTCAAGCTTTGCTGATGCACCAGGAATGAGATACAGGCTGAGAAGAGTTAATTCCTGCTGACTATGAAAGAGAAACAGAAAAACACACAGCTGGAATCCATCAACACCGATGACAGCGATTGCACCATCCATGGCGATGCATAACGCGCACCCATGTAACGGATTTTCTTTCTCTTCAAAGAATTGAAGAACCTCGCTGAGAGTTGTGTTGAATGCGACCCATCTTGCACACAGCTCAAGGTTACTACAATCAGCACATTAGAACAATAGCATAAGAGTTGATTGATAAACTTACTTCGAGTTCCAAATCGCAACTGAGCCATCGTCGGCGCCACCAAAAATGTATCTCTCCTTCGTTCTGAAGTTGGAAACAACGTGTAAACTGAGAATATAACCGTCCAGAGGCTTGTCAGACATTTTGATAGGATCGCTTATAACGTTGTACGGCTGACACATCTGTGCAAACGACCAAAGTCTCAGAATACCATCAGCTGCGCACATGTATGTTAATACGAGGTAGAGAAACAAAATTTGGAACCATACAGCCGCCAGCAAGTATTAGATCTGCATCAAGTGGAAAAAGTGCCGTGTTGATAACATGCGAGGCTACAGGTATGGGAACGCTCAGGAGCGTTCGAGAAACGATTCCAATCCTAGTCCCGGCATCCCACGTATTAATGTAAATATGGCGGCAACCAAGTGAGTCGTCCGAAATACTTATAAATTCCGACGTCGAGGAGAAACATGAGGCATCCCAGCACTCTATGGTGATTGTTCCCTCAATATTCGAGCTAATAACTGATGTTCAGCTGGCCCACGAGGAGCGCACTACGATCACTTACCGTATCTTCGAAGCTAAGAAAGCTGAGTCGCTATTTGCGTGCACACACTGTAAACTATAGATGTCAATCCGATCCTGAAGCTCCTACTATAAGTGATCCACTGATCTCGAGGAAACACAATTACTCACCTCAAATAACACTGCATACTGATGTTCATCTAACCATTTGACATTCATAACCTCTTGCACAGGATCTCGGTACAAGACCTGAAAGCTTCCTGCGCATTCAACAATCTGATTACTGTCTCAGCCACTGAGTAGGATGTAGATATGCAACTTACGATCAACTCCGTCTCGGTCCAGACAATTCCAAACAAATCATGTTTGCCAGGGTAGAGAGTAAATCCGCACAAAGGCGTGTCAAAGAATAGTTGACCGAGTACCTGAGGATCACCCAACAATACTTTCATGTTCATTTTATTCTCATGTAAAGGTAGATAGTCCGATGACATAGCCTTGAGCTTAAAAGGATTGGATATATTCGAATGGGCCGAACTCGAGTCGGGTCCAGGTGAAGCTGATGTTGGTAAATCAGGGAGAACTTCCAAGTTACGGGCACACAAGTTACGGTCTGCATCAATGTAAAAAATGAGATCGCGACCTGTAGATGTTTTAGACATTCTTGCAGATCGGAAGGGTAAGTGTACTCATGCATTCGCCGTCAGGATTTGTCAGAATTTCCATGCTAGTGACCAAACAATCAAGTTCCCAGCTCCCTAAAAATTCGAGTGTAAATTGTGTCGGACGAGCTTCAGTTCCCGACACTAATTGGTACATCACTGAGAGGGTTCGATCTTGAGGAACATCTTGCGCGTCAGACATACCAGAGGGAATGCCTCCGGGGATGCCTCCGTGATTGAGAGCGGATGCAGTGATATAAGTTGTCTATCCAGAGATGTGAGGCATAGATACGCAATTTTGTATACTTGGCTACATACCTGCTGCATGGTGCTGACTTGAAGATTTCGCCAAGCATAAGTCTCGTTGAGTGAGTCACGATCCTTGGGTTTCAACTGTTCTTTGGAAAGACCGTCCCTAGTTTGGACACAAGTCAAACACTGTCCATCTGTTAGGGAAAACAGATAAAGAAATCTGACAAGGTCGAATTTATCTCAGTGCATCGCGAAGAATGAGGACTTCTCACCCCGACTCCTGAAGTACAATACAGATGAAATTCTCCGTGAGAATAAACATCGACTTGATTGCGTTTCCTGATCCATTTGTACAGGGAATGATGTGATACTGCAAGTCTAACTCATCCAATATTCCCGTGCCCGGCAACATGGGCTCCCTCGGTGATGTTGGGGTAGAGAAAAGTCTAGGATTACTGGGAGGCGGAAAGTTAATCAGAACTTTAGACAATTCCATCCTTCGCGTCAGAGTGGGCTCAGTGGGCGGGAAATTAGGTGGGGTAGGGGGCTTGATGGATATTGCTCGTTCGGAAACCGTGTCAGAAAGAGTCTTAGTGCTTGGGTTTTTCCCTTTCAGCAGATCTTTGAGTTTGTCCGCTTCGTCTTCGAAGTCAACGTAGTTCTTTGGGGCTTCGACCCGTTCAGTACTAATACCAGATACGACTCGTGCCCTTGGGGGAACGAACAAAGGTGCAGCACTTGTTGAAGGGGATGCAGAACGAGAAATCTGATGTTTTGTTGTAGCCATTAACGGTAGGGACTGACAAACCGAAGGCTCAACAACATCGGAAAGTGAGGTGGATATCCTTTTGTGAAAAACATACAAAGTCCCATCCTCACAGCCCACCACAACACCTTCATGGCTTTGATCCTGCCTGTCTATCGTTCGTGTCCATGTTTTGATTGATGTAGGCTTTCCTTTGAGGAAACCGGCCATGAGTAAGTCTGTGAAATCGTTTGTATAGTCGGCATTGTGTAAGCGACGGGAACTGGGAAAAGATAAAGGAAGGGAGAAATTGGACATTGTCAATAAACCATATTGAATCAAGAATTGTCTTTGAGATCACGTGATTTGTTTTTAATCTTATCACAAGAATGATTCAATTCAGTCAGTGGAATCATGAATTTTCTCACTCATGAAAGACCGGGTGATGCTCAGCTCTTCACCTGTTCACATAGGCTCTCAAATGAAAGAAAAATACTGAAAATGGGACTTGTACGTCGAACTGACAGAGGCTGATATTTTGGGCTGATATTTTGGGCTGTCCGTATAAGCCTGTAAGAGTGAACTGAAGTCCGACTCACTTCGTTTGGACTTCAGATTCTCGCCTGTTGATCATTTAGGTTCTCCGCCCTTACTTGCATCCTCTCCTCGTGAATCTGAATTCAAGACGTAATCAAATCGTTCAGCTGCATTTTTCTATGCCATTCGACTTATCTTTTCTATCGACACACATCACTTAGTGCCTATGCTTTGGGTATCATGCGGACGTGAGATAAACTGAGTCTGTCTGAGACCTGGGGATCGATACATGACGTGGCATGTTCCTGAGCAACATCTGATCTTAGGTCTGGGCCTCAAGAAGAATGTCATTTCAGGCGTATCCTGGCTTGAGGGTGAGTAATTGTAACAGTCTAGAACAATCCATAAAATGACTAGACAGTTCGTGTCCAGTAAAGTCATACTAGTATCTTCGCTGTGATCTGGAAGTTACCACAGTAAGTCTTGTGATACCCGGGGGCGATACGGAAGCAGAGAAGATTGATTATCCTGTCGACATAACTTCAGGACGAAATACCAGTCACATTCTCGAATTTCTCAAAATATGGTTTCACGCAACATCCAGAGAAGTCTCAAGCAGCTGGTTTTCTTTCATCTTTGTTATTCTGTGGCTCAGCTGACTGCTTGAGTTATACTGGAGATGAAGAACTTCTCACATTGTACATTTGACTATTCAGATAATTGCCTTCAACGGCCTTTAGGAGAATTGTTCGACGAGAAGGTCACTTTACTGTTGCCGTCGGGTGAACAGTCATGTCAGAGGAGACCTTTTCTCCCGAATCAGATCACGTACATATTGCGATCAAATCGTAATACCTTGGAACTCGGCTATCCGGAGTATTTACTTAACAAACCTATAGTTTCTTCTCGATCCTCCCTGAACACTCTGCTCGAAGATGGTTTCACGATAGCCGGCCTCTTGACCCCTGTCATGGCCAACATTCCTTTTCTCTGGAGTAGATCAACGATCCTGTAGGCATCCTCCTGTACGTCTTTGGCAGTCAATCTATACCGCTTCGGCGTAATTCCAGTTCCGAACGTCCTCGTAACATGATTCGCACACAGCATGACCACCACAATATTGACCAGGTGCATCGGCACAAGCGAAAAGACAGTTGACCATATCAGTTGCAAATTTGTCTGTTCAAACCTCGTCAAGGGGCCTTTACACCCTGGTAACGGTGTTCTCGGATAACAAGTCCTACTAAGTGTGCCTCCGTGATTAGGATTAGACCATCCACAACACTTGAGCGAGTCCTGAATGAGCAGGCGACCGTATGGCGTGTAATACTGGCTCCAAGACATGTCGAGTTTCTGGTCAAGCGCAAATGTGGCGCGTTTGTATGTCGTGTAACCGATCGCACACATTGAAATGAGGCATGGCCATAAAAGAAGAGCATAAATAGCGATGATAGGTCTTGAAGACAGGAGAGTCCCGATGATCCCGACGAGAGCAGTGAAGACGAGAACAGAAGAGGCAAGGGTGATAAGGATGAGCACGTCGTTGTCGGAAACATACATTACATCTGCATTGTGCCAGACTGGGTGATGGAACATTAGCTGTGAGGCGCCACCGCGATTGAATGATGGAAACCCCACCGCGGAACCAAATCCCTATAGCGCAGGATAAACCCGCAATCCCATAGATCAATACTGATAACACAGAAAAAAGCAAGCACCACTTAAAGCCCGTCCATTGATTAAACCATTCAAAGCCCAATAGCCCATTCCCGCCATCAATTCCATTTTCAAGTAAGACTGCATCTACAGACTTCTTCAGTTCATCATCACCTAGCCTTCCGGTGCTCTTGAGGGGCAAAGGCTTCGGCCATTTATTCGTAAATTTGTCAGGAACACCAAGCCCAGACTTCGTTAGGACATGGCCTAAAGACGAAGCAACCGTGGTAGAACTCGAAGCAGATTTGGTGGTGTATACAGAACCCTCTGATTCAGTCCTTGATCTCTCTGGTCTCAAAACCACTTGTTGAACGTCCAAGTATCTCTGAGCATCCGGAAATCTTGTAGGAGTCGGGAGCACATTCAAGGACACGTAACCTGACCCCGAACACATAGAGGGTGTAAGAGGAACCGTGTCCAACCCATCGTGATCTGTGATTTGACTATAAAAAGAGCCAGTATAATCGAGGTGCGGATTTCTAGCTCGAAATACGTCAGCGAATGGGTCCTGTTCGAAACTACCATTGTCCTCATTGTAAGGAGAAAGCTCAACTCGGGGACTCGTCCGTCTGCGAAGAGAACGAAGGTCATCGTATTCACCGAGATTCCTTTGTAATCCATTGTTTAAATAGTTGTCCATGAAGGTCGAGGTTGTGGAGTAAAGCGGTAGACGAGAAAGGCCTAGCATGGGTCAGCCACATTCAGATATTATTCAGATATTGAGTAACTTGTTGAGTCTTTGAAAAAAAGAAAGAATCCATGGTTCATCTAGATACAAGCGACTACACAAATCTTGTCTTGGATTCGAATCTGCATACGCTGTACTTGGTGACAAAGTGAGCGACAGATATGATACGAATTCAGAAATGATATGTCTGCAGCGAGAGTCCATAACCAAACCAAGCTGACATCAAGTCCACGAAGCAAATGTAATAACGTAGTTGTAGTAAGTTCGAGAAGGGGTAACATCGACATTTACTGCCGTAATTCATTCTTGGGCAAGCAATGAATCCCTTTGGACAGCAGAAAGAATCATGAACAGGTGTCACGCGCTATTTGTAGGCAATTCCCAAGGACAATTGGCGTCAGCAACTTGAGTGGACACCATTGGGCTTCCTGGAAGTCCAAAAATATCGAGATGAAGCACAAGTTGGAACTGCATAGCTACCACCACATCAGATAAATCGTCACAAAATAATACAAGACCACTCACGGGGGCGAGTCCCATTTGCATAATTGATTTTATTTCTGCATGCATTGTACCAATTGTTCCCTGAATGGCTCAGCTAGTCAGACAGGATCCTCATACAGATAATTATCAAGGAAAATTACTCACATGTCTGATCAGTATCATTAGTTGCAATGTATGTGAAGTTCAAAGGCAGCATCAGCTCAGGAAATTGCTTCGGGGGAACTGTCTGATCATGGAGGAGATCACCCTTACCCACTTGACGTCCGGTGGTGAGATCGAAAATGGAAGCCCGTATGTGCTTGAATGTGATGGGTACGAAGTTACTGCCCGTGTCAAGCTCCAGTGAAGCAAATGCCGGGAAGGAAAAGTTTGCAGGCGCTCTTGAAAATCCATACGACACAGCCTGGGCCCATTCTCCTGTTGCGTTCACAATCGGTGTCCGGTTATTAAAAGAAAAGGATGGTACTCGAGGAAAACAAAAAGCTAGGACGAGTCCAACTCTTGACGATCACGAAACAAGAACATATTAAGTTGAAGGAAAAGAGGATAATCAAGATAGACTCACACAATGCACAAGACGAATACGAACCATACAAAGAATTTCCTTGTACAGTATGACCCACACATTCCCCTTTCGCCCCGGTTCCATTGTTTCCACTTCTCCTTCCTCGATTCCGAATTCTTTTCACGCTTTGCGCGTTTCATCATGTCGTGCAGTTCAGCTTTGCCCCATTCCGGCCCGAGTGCTGGCACAGTGACCATTTCCACCTGTGCCTGATTTGACTGCCCCTCAAGCTCCATCTTCGGAGACGGTGTCGGAGGTTCCAATGGCTGATATCTGTCCGCCGGTTTAGTCGATCATGTCAGAAGTTCTTATGAAAGAGCCCGCACTCACCCATTCGAGTTTATCGTAGTAGAACCAAAGGCTGTACTATACCTTGGCCCTGCATTGTTAAAATCTGCGTAGACATCCCATACTTCTTCTTCCTCGTCTCGTCCGCCCTTAAGCGGTTCTTCCCTTCCGGGATAGAATGTACTCGAATTATAACCACCAGAGGCTTGACGTCCTCCGAGCCGATTAAACTCAGGGCTGAAGAATGATGAGGCATCATCTCGTCCTGGCCGCTCAGCAGGACGGTGGTTGGGTGGGAAATCTTGATTCAGTGCATCCATTGAGTTTTTACGTCCCCCGTAGAAGGAAGATACAGTGGATTTTCGATCTGGATCCATGAGACAGTGGGAAAAGATATAGGCGCTTAGGACGGCGACAGAATAGCAAGCCGCCGCACGTGGATGTGTCAATCACCGTCACATTAGACATAACAAGCAGGGAAATCATATGCTAACCGATTCTTTCTACCCACTCAGAATCAAATCTTTGCTGATTATGGATCAATGGCTCTTCTGCGCTTCCGATGCTCGTGGATCTTGTGCAATTAATTTCGTGGTTGAAAAGCTTCGTTTTTGTTTTCTGCTGGGTCTGATTTTTCATATCGGGATTCCGCTTAATGAAAGAGACATACCGCTTTGTATGATTCCGGTATCTTTCATTCCCCTGAGGACTAGTTGTTTCAATGTCATCTCGCCCATTCGTTGATGGTCTTATGTTTCCTTGAGAAATTCTTACGCCTATTGTCGCACGGGGTAACTGTAGAAACAAGGAGCTGTTGAAGGGGATTTGAGGAATTAAAATGCCGTCATCGCTGAACTCAAATAGAAATATGGTCATAAGATTGACTTAGTCGTAAGCCATTCACTCGTCGGATTTCGATGGACAAAAAGTGGAAGGAAAGTTTCTGCTTCAATCTCAGTCATTACTACATGCGGGTGAGTATGTCTCGAGAAATTTCAGTCAAAACCTGGATATCCTATTATGCCCTGCAAACGCCATTCGCTCGCCTTTGCTATCATAGTACTGTACGTCTCCATTCACTAATTGGCACATCCAACAACTCTGACCGTTGAAACCAGAAAATTTCTGTCTCAAACTCTATCGATTCATAATATATGTCAACTTGTCGGCGCAAAACATTCTTTCGTCAAATCATCCAGACAGTGGTAAGTAGAACATGTATTAGACCAAGACGTCCATCAAGATGCGACAAATCGATTTGTTGACACGATTGAATCAACCTCGTGTTTGTTATTGAGACACCTCAGCCCAGATATAATGCAGAATTGGTACATGTCAGTAGTAAGACAATGTATACAGCTCACAGCTTGAAGCCATTATGCAGGGGGACAACACCAAAAGCAGGTCCTCCCTTCCCAAACATCTTTCTTATGTCTCCAACGAGTTCTTCTGGGCATTCATATGCAGCAAAGTGTCCGCCTTTCTCGTGTTCAGACTCAAATACAACATGTTTTTCCCTTAGCCAGCTGAGAATAATCAGTCATATACACCGGGTTTCCATGACCCTAACTCACTATCGAGGCATGACGAGGAGCTCCTTCGGAAAGAAGGAGTATCCAGTCGGAATATTGACTGCTCCTGGTTCCCAATTTTTTTCTCTGGATTTTCTGAACTCATAATAGATTCTGACCGAGGCAGCTGGGCCTGGACGTGAGAACCAGTAGATAGAGATCCAGGTGAGTACTAAAATGAATTCAAATAAACATTCGTCAATCTTGTGCAGTTCTGATAGTCGGCTCACCTTCGTCATCCGTCCACGGGTAGTCATCAGTCCAGCTCAACAGTTTCTCATAAATCCAACCAAGCAATCCAACGGGAGAGTCAGCTAGACCATAGCCGAGTGTCTGAGGTTGAGTAGACTGCTGTATGAAATAGCCACGGCTTTCTTTCTCGAACCATTTACTGCGTTCCAGACCTGCTTTCTCAGCCGGCGTCAAGCGAGTTATCAAGTACTGTAGAAATTGTCCAAGTCGACTCCACGAACGTGGGGGTCGAGCACTTTGAAACAGTCAAAACACAATCAGTAGAAGATTATCGGTGGGCTCACACAGGCATGTTCGTGTGCCATGCTTTACTATGCATTCCTCCATATTTCGCCGCAATGGTTTGTGTGATCTACATGCCAGTCAAACAAGTAGAAAAAGAGTAACAATCGAAGACTCAGACTCACAATTGACCCCCAATCACCACCCTGTGTCACTGTTATCAAATCATGTTAGTGTCTTCCTATCATGCCAAACAAGTTCTACAAACCGTACTCATTGTAACCGAGAGCCAGCATTAATTTGTGTGATATCTGGCCAGTTCAGTATACCGAAACCCTCAAAGTTCTAAGTATATATACTGACTTGCGCATATTGATCAATGGCAAATCCTCTCTTCCTGGGAGCTTCTGAGAATCCATAGCCTGGTAAGCTTATGGCTACCACATGGAAAGTCGGAAAGTCGGGTGACTCCTGGATTAGCAAAGGTAGGATCTTCCTGACTTCATAGAAACTACCGGGCCCTGAAAACGACACATCAGTGAGAAATATCGAATAAAAAAGAGTGAAGGGGTGCAACTTACAACCATGGACGAACAAGAGAGGTACAGCAGAGGCCACTGAGCTCTTCTTGTGAACATAGTGTACATTGAGCAACCCAAACCCCTCAACCTCAATATCACGCGTGAATTGGGGTAACTCGTCATTAAGTTGTGCTTCATGCTTCCGCCAGTTGTATCCATCCTTCCAGTATGCCACCAAGCGCTGGATGTCTCGTAAAGGCGCACCATAATCACGACCGACATCCTCGAGTTCATCCGGAAATCTAGTTAGGTCGAGTCTCTTCTTGAGATTGTCGATGTCTTGATCAGAAATAGCAATCCTAAAAGGCGTTTCTGTCATTTTGGGAGATGACAAAGGTGAGAATAGGCGGTGTGAATAAACATCTGGTTTATGAGGTGGCTCGTATTAATGCTGAGTAACATTTACATTTACATGTGATCTGCTTAGTTATGCTTCAGCCACTTGAGACTCAAGGAGATCTTGGCATGACTTTGAGTCTCAGTGTTGATACACGATTGCTTCTTCTTGTTGCACAAATCGAAGAATAGATATTACTTCGACTTCAGCGCAATCTATCGTAATCCATTCATCTATCGGGGGAAATGCAAGACTAGCCCCTGACCCAACAACCGCTGAAGTAACTGACACAGTCCCTGTGCCATATTCCACGGATAGTACTCCAACCAGGAGACTCAACAAAAATCATACAAATGGAAATAAGGCCCCGAGGCAGGCTATGAAAGAACCCTGTGAATCTCAATAATAACACAAGGAGAGAAAAGCTTCGCATTCAGCACTAATCACATTGGAAAAAGGATAATACGATAACGAGGCAAGCCAAATTAGCAGACTAGTTCTCCACTTCCTGATGCGCTTTCTAAGTTTGACGCTATAGGCTAGATAATGCTTCGGGTCAATGAAGCGTGCGCGCATCAAACGTCAGTTTACGATACACACTGGTTGACTTCATGTTAGTACATTTTCATCATTGGGCGAGCAACTCACGGTCATGGGCTGAGAAGCGGTGTTCATGATCAAAGCAACGATCAACCCATAGAGGCCCAAAACCTCAGCGAAAATGAGGATGAGGATCATACCCACAAAAAGTCTAGGCTGCTGTGCGGTACCCCTTACACCAGCATCACCGACAATGCCAATGGCAAAGCCAGCCGCGAGACCTGCAAGGCCAACAGAGAGACCAGCACCGAGTTGTACAAAACCCTTGGCAAGCGACATTGACACAGCCACTGTTATGGATTGCATGAAACAACACAAGTGACATGAAATAGCGAATTATTTCCAGTATAGGGCGAGAGACGTAGAAGAAATAGAAGAATTAAATCAGTTGACAGGTCAAATGATGAATTGAAAAGAATTACGTACAGTCACCGGCGATGAGTACCGAAACGACAAGGCCATAAATCTGTTTATGTATGAGTAAACAGTATTCTTGGCAAGGTAGTAAGTATCTCACAGCAATGATACCAGCCATGATAACCGGGACGACACACTTCATCATCAAGTCCGGTCGAAGCACCGACATGGCAGAGATACCAACACCAGACTTCGCAGTTCCATAACTAACATACATATATCCCAAGGCGAGAGTTTTCAGATGAATGTAATTTAGAACCAAGAAAACAGAGATGAATAACCGTACTCGCTCAGATTCAAAGGAGAGCTAACTCACCTAGCACCAATACCTGACAAGCAGAGTGACAGACACAATCAGCTGTCCAACCCTCTACTCACAAGTCAACTCACAAGTGAAGACAATTGCACTGGTGCAGCCCTGATATTTACAGCTCACTCAACCTGCAGCAAAAGGTGTTACTTTGCTGGCACGCACCATAGCACTAAAGAAGGGAGCGTAGGTGGGGCACAAGTCGGACATAATGAGATAAGTGGACGAAAAATAGTGTACGAAAAATAGTGTTGAGAGCCAAGGAGCGGACAGACACAGACACAACAGTCAGCGTAACGTAACTGGAGGGCTGACAGGCGGAGTTCCAATTCTTAGTTCCAATTCCTACCTGCGTCGTTAGCCGAGCTTCGGCGAGGCCCCGTCGCAGCCTCATTCGCAGCCTCATCTACTTCGGCTTCTCCGGTTGTCGACCCCTAATTTTTGATGCGGTGCTCGATCGCAGTCCACAGTAGACAAGTACATGGTTGCTTCAGGAAACCGAAATTCCCCTTCATTAACGTAGCTATGAGAAACAAGAGAGAACTATATAGACAAAGGATCAACCAACGGAAGTAATTGTTTAGAGAACCAGTGGTCAATCTACTTCTATACTTGTAGGAAAGGGAAAGGTCTCAGCGTATTTCGGCTGGAATTCTCATGTTTTATTATTGACTTTGAATGGAGGAACCATCTAGCACAGTCCCAGAAATCAATTCTGTTGTTCGTGCTTTTTGAAAAGAAAGCCCTAGGAATTTTGATGACTGCTAGAGAATGCACTTGCCTTGAGTGGATAGATGGACGGATCGACAGATCTTCTGGCATATGCCAAGGGATCTGTGAGTAATGCCAGTCTTCTCGCAAAGAGCTCCACATCTAGTGCTGTGACTTTTCCTGCTGGCGCTTTGGACGACGATATTTGCCACTCCGATCTCTAACTGTATGCAAAAGGCAGTGTTTGAAGATTCCAATCTAGGATGAGGCTAGCATCGATGAGAGTTGAACAAGACCTCCTGACATATTCTAGTATTGATTTCGTTTGCCTGTGTTGGACGCATCGCATGGATGAAACGCTCTATGATCTGAAAAATTGTCAAGAAATCTACATCCTAGGTGCGCTTCTCCACCAAGAAAATTCAATCGTTTTTTTTACTAGTTGAGAGACAATTCGACATCCAAAAGAGGGCGTTTCAAGCGCCTTGGTTGAGCATTCGTGAGGAACGCTGTAGGACGGGGGTGGGGAATGGCATCTTTTGAGTGATGAGTAGAGCATGCTGTTGAGAGAAGGGTTGCTATCCTAATACACACCCTCTCGAATCGTTTTTTCAGATGAAGATGAATGGGGATGATACCAGCAATGGCCTCGACACCTCCAGTCAGTGAGGTGTGGAAGACTCCTAGGATCCATAAGGTAGCCTTTCTTTGCATCTTGGCTAAGAGGCCTGACTCTGTCAGCACACCCTCAAAAACCACAATCGAGATCCGTACGTTGCAATGGACAATATGCACATTCTGTATAGAAGTCTTCTTTGAAAGGGGAGACGGCCTCTAGTTGAATCGACTCTATCATGAATACAAATAGAAAGGATAAAATAACAGACGTTAAATCTGCAATAAAGCCGATTTGTACAGCAATAATGCTCAAAAGCGAATAAATTGAAAGAACGTGAATAAAACAAAGAAAGAGGGTGTGGCAGAGAGTGAAAATGAATAAAAGTCCTTCGAGAGACATCTGCAAACGAACATGTAAAAGAGAACTAGGAGTCAAACTGTTTGAGCTTATCAAACAGTAGTGGAATTTGCAACAGATGGCCGCGAATCTGTACCAGTACCTTCTGCTACTTCATCACTCGGCTGGTCCTCACCACGAATAGCAGCTCTCTGTACGGCAGTATACGCAGGCGGAAGCTCGATAGTTTCCGCCTCTTCCGCCTTGTCTCCAATCTGGGGCGGTAGCCCAGCATCTTCATGCTGCACGATATTCACTGGTCGCATTCTCATTGGCCCTTTCCTACTCGTACTGGTGGTTGTACTTCCAGCAGTCCATCCATATCCATAAGCACTCGCACCGCTGCCTACCCCAAGTAAATCTGGGGTATCACTTCTCGTGAACGAAGTGTCACTTAAAGGACGGCCAGAAGATGAAGCGCCCCAACCAGTGTGTGACTGGACATCCGTTGCAGCTGTCGTAGCTGCATCGGATGTGAACATTGGGTCAGGGACCATGAAAGGTTCGGGAGTATAGTAATCCAGTTGGTGCTGCTGGTGGTCATTAGGGTGGCGTCGATGCTCGTCGTCCTCGTCCTCGTCATCTCCGTGCAGCAGATCCATGGGTCGTTCCTTCTGTTCTGTGCGTCGTCGTGTACGTCGTCTATAGAAGAACAAACCCAAGAATAGTGAAATTATGAGCGCTAACCCCCCAATAACCCCTCCTACGATGGCGCCTGTGTTCGTTTCACTAAAAATATTAGAAGCGGTTGAACTAAATCGTTCAGTAGATAACCAAATACTCACCCTTCATCTGTACCACTTCCAACGCTACTACTCACACTCGTCGGCATGCCAGCAGGACTTCCGGATGTCGAGCTCGGAGAATTCTGGCTCAAGCATGTCGAGTTGTTGTCAATTCCACTGCTTACAACTGAAAACACACTCCCAGCGGTTCCGTTGCCCCGATTATCACCACCAACTAACATTAGTGTCGTCCCTCCTCTTACATTGGTCACCCAAGTAAATCCTGTGCCCTGTTCTGGCACTTGTGTGATTGGGCCTGCAGGTATCGCAAAGCTCTGACCGCCGGGGATCACTCCCAAGAAGTTTGGTATCCTAAAAGCCGAATACCCAAGCCACGAAGATACAAACTGATGAGTCTATATATATGCTGAGATGGTCATCACGTACCCCTGAACCCTGGAGGGATCCCACCACATTCGCATAGCTTGACACTGCACAACCTGATTTGGAGGTTCAATTGAGAACACGAAATACGGCGAGACATTCTGCGTAGCATCGAAACACGATGAGTCCGAGGATGTGCCGACTTGCATAGCTACGCTTGTCCCGCCTGTACCAAAACCAGAAGCATCGCTGACCTAAGGAAACAAGTTAGTCCACATCCGCTCCACATTCATTCAGGGTTCATAGATAGAGCATTGATTCCGAAAAGAAGCATCATCGTGAAAGCAGGAATCAGAGCATAGCTCCTAATATCAAGCAGTCACTGCAGAAGCGGGTACCGCCAAAACTCAGGGCTCGGGGTGCAGCGCTGCCTATATATAGCAAACCAGCAACACAAAAATGAATTCATTGGATCCTGGCGCCCGATCGAGCTCAATCACGCGCATCTCGCGGCACGGTCAACTGAGACCGTTGTGTCCTAGCTTCAGAAAAACAAGCAGAACCAGCTGTTGCCATTGCACCCAAGCTCACATCCATCAAGGTCTGGCGCATCAATGGTGATTGGAGTGGCAATGTTACCATAGACAGCAGACCTGCATCGCAATGCAGCATAACTGAGATCTTGCAGTGAATACTACGGGTGATAGACCGTCGAGAAATAATCCTAACCAAAGACGAAGAACCCCGCTATGATGACTAAACTCACCACAGCGACAAATTGTGAATTTTCAGGGTAGTTGAGCATCACATTCCCATTTCTTGCATCTCCGGTTGCGAAAACAACTTCTTGTATTCTTCTAGCCTCTGTGTTATTTGGCAGAGGACTCGGTCCGAAGGGGATGATAAGTATGCGAAATGGCGGTTGCCCATCACCCCCAATTAAGTCTATTGTCAAATTTTGACATTGTTGAGGATTGTTGCGGAGATTCCAGGTGTAGGCGCTGGCACCAGGTCCTGTAGCCGCTAGTGTGGCTGCAATGACCAACCAGAAAGTGTATGGTAGCGAGGTCGTCACAAAATTCGAAGGTCGTAGCAGCTGCAGACTATCTGCAGAATATAAGGTCATTGTATGGCTAGCCGTCAAGTGATCGTGACGAGAAGGAAAAGAATAGAAAAGAATGGAAACTATCAATAGCCGAGTAGCTCTTTGTCACGCCCTTTGTCGTAACGAGGATCATAATTGTCAAACAATTTCCCACATTGATGTAACATCATTGCAACTTGAAAAAATGGTACATTAAACATTTATCTTCTAAAATTTGAATGATATCCTTGTGTATTCCACTATTGACCTATCGGAGAGCATGAACCAAAGACACCAAATTATGCTTCGTCACCCAACTCTTCTTCCTCAGCAATCAGCTTTTCAACTTCCAAGGCGGCCATGCAACCGCTTCCAGCGCTAGTAATTGCTTGTCTGTACCTCTTGTCTTGGACATCACCAGCAGCAAATACACCTTTAATTGAGGTCTGTGTTGTGCCAGGAACAGTGATTATATAGCCGTCAGGATCCGTTTGAAGCTGCGAGCGCACGAGAGCCGTGGCAGGCTCATGGCCTGAGAGACCGAAAGTAAGTGGATTTATATTCAAGGAGACCATACAAAACGCACCAATTGCATAAAAAAGTCCATTGACGGCGAGATCACGCTCCTCGCCGTTTAGAACATTCTTGGTGCGAAGGTTCTTCAAAAGATCACCATCGCCCTGGCACTCTACAGCGACAGTATTCCAAAGCACGGTCTAAGATAGCAACGTCATACCAGAATGCTCCTAGATGCTCACAAGACGACAAGCTCACAATTTTAGGGTTGTTGAGCAACCTCTTCGCCATGATCTTGGACGCACGAAGCTCTCCACGACGGACAATGACATACACATGCGAACCATACTTTGTCAAATCTAAAAATATAGTAAATTGCATGCTTCCGTCAACACCAAAAGAATCAACTTTATCTAACTCACATGTAGCCTCTTCAGCGGCAGAGTCACCGCCACCAATGACCGCCAGGGGCTTGTTCCTGAATATTGGCACAGCACCGTCACATACTGCACAGGCACTGATACCACTTTGCCAGTATGTTTGTTCCCCCTTCAATCCTAGTCTCTTCGCACTTGCTCCGGTCGCGATAATGATGGTATCCGCTGTTTCTGGCTCGGTGTTTTCTTGCATTTCCCTCCAATACATGAATGGGCGTGCTGATAAGTCTATTTTCGATACAGTCTCTGTGATGATACGCGTTCCAAACCGGACGGACTGTTCACGGAATTTTTCCATAAGTTCGGGACCAAGAATTCCTGCGGGGTAACCCGGAAAATTCTCAACTGAGACGAAACAGCATTAACAATCGCTTAAAGGTGAACAGAGATTCTGCACCATCAGTGGTTGTTGTGAGCTGTCCACCGGCAGCGAATCCATTCGCCATGAAACCCTCAAACATGACGGGGTTCAAGTTGGCACGAGCAAGATATATGGCAGCAGTGTGCCCTGCAGGCCCAGATCCAATGATGACCTAGAAATACCAATACCCATAAAACCTGATGAGTCCAAATTTAGGTGCGCTATAGTCTGGTTATCTTCCTACCACTTTCGAGTGCATCTTCCTACTCCTCTCATTCTTCCTTGGTGGTGCGATAGTTGGCATGTTAAGATTTATTGTTGCTTGAGGTGAATCAACAGATAAGCTAGTCGAGATGGCCTGGGGTTTGCGAAGAATATTAGGCGCAACAGCAATTGCAGAAAGCCTGGAGAAACTACTGATGAAAGAAGTACGGAAGGAGAAGTGGGACAGAGTGATGGGGTGGAACAGAGTGATAGTATAAAGAAGTGGATGTAAGTAACTTTTTTTCTAGATATTGTTTTCCGGTAATCCTTACTCACCTTAAATCACGTGACGATTTTTTGCACGTGCGTGCTCATCATGGATTGGTGTGGACGATTTCGCGCCTGCCTATTTACTCAGGCCCAACGCCTGAACCCTTTATCATCAGCTCTTCCCTCATACCAGTGGTCTGTCTTACATCCGACACATTTATCTGGCTTTCTATTCCTACTTACAGAGAATTCTTGTACGCTCTATGCTCGAGCTTAACCCTCCTATTTCTGAGGATGTCCAACAATATACTTCAACTATTTTTATTCGCAAACCCCGAGGCATTTCACAGAAACAAGGTCGGCTAGCTTTACTCCTCGGGGATTCTATGCGATGTAGATACACTGATGAAATTTGACGTTTCATTTTGATAATATCATACATATGTGTTTTTGGTCCGCATCTGGCTGGGGTCCGCTTCTATACCCGAGGATAACGTATTGTAACAAGCTCATAACCTCAAATAAGCTTACCGTTATTTCACCCTCTCGGGAAAGCCCATAGTGATGTACACAGAAAATATAATATAGTAAGTAACTGGGCTACTGTACATACACAGTAAATTAAACCTAGTAGGAGAACAAATTATGAAAATCCAACAATCCAATATGAGTCTTAGTCTGCGCTGAGTCTACCCGAGATACACACTAGATCGTGAAGAGTAATCGTAAGCGTGAATGAAGTAGATGGAGCAAGTGTGCGGATCGATGAGCCTGACTAGTAGTTATTCGATATGCTCACCACCCGCCCACCATCCACAAGCAGTACAGCTCCGCTCATATAGGCACTAGCTCGGCTCGCCATGTAGAGAATTGTCCCAGCCATGTCCTAAACCAACAATTCAGTTTTCGAGATATTTTCGATCAATGGAACATAATGTCTTACCTCCTCAGTCCCCACTCGCTTGAGGGGAACTGCGCTTGCTAGAACTGCAGGGTCCAAATCTTGGCCAGGTGTAGGGGAAGTTGTCATTGCTGTAGATTTCACATCTCATCAACAAAGACGCTATATCAAATCTTAAATCACATTATTCACCAGTGGGCCACACGCCAGGGGCAAGCACATTGCTCCTGATTCCCCATGGCGCTAGCAGATTTGCCATTAGTTTACCCAAATGTGTGCAGGCACTCTTTGAAAGGGTGTAAGAAGGTGAAAGTACTTTCGAATCAATTCTGAAGGACCCGGAACTCGAAATCGATATCACTTGCGATGTGTGACATGGTGGCTTGGAACAACTTTCGCCGAAGGGTATTGCGAATCCAGATGACGCTGAGAGATCTGGCGGTGGTGGCGACTCTGAAGGTGTTGCGTCACCAGAACTGGAATGTGAAACCGATGGGGACGGCCCATTCTCAAACCTTCGTCTCCTAATATTCCCTTGGTGCAATAGCTCCAGGAATGCAACAGTAGTATAGTATACAGCAATGCTGTTTGTTCTGAATGTCTCCTCCCAGTCTTCCATTGTACCAGTTTCCCAAAGTGCGTTCTGGAATGCCTTGATACTTGGTGTGGCAACTCCAGGATGACGAAGCGAGGGAGAATGTGGAGGTGAGGGTGGATCACTTGATACAGGTACAATAGGTGTGGGGAGAGGGTGCTGATAGATATTTCGAGCAACTGCTGCATTGTTGACCAGTAGATCAATGAAGCCATGCCGGGCTTTCACTACCTCGACAATGGATAGGAGACTCTCTTTTCTAGTGATGTCTCCCTCTAGAGGAATAATTTTTCCGAATCTCTGAGTCGGAAGAACAGGTTAGGATACAAATAACCTAGAACTCTTAGACATACGCTGTTTTCGGCGGCCGCTTTTTTCAATACGTCACCTCTTCGACCCACAATGTAAACAGTTGCGCCGTTGCTTTCGAGGGCGGAAGCCATAATAAGCCCAATGCCTGTCATAAGTATATGACACCGATCAGTGTACTTTTCTATCCATAGGTAAACCGCCTTGAAAATTCTCTCACCTGATCCCCCGCCAGTAATAACTGCAACTACGCCCTCGACATTGAAAAGATTTAAAAGGCTGAACCTATGCAACGATGCATGATCAAGGCAGGGCGTGACGGAATCTGGATCCAGTAAGCTCTCTTCTAACGTAAATGAAGAATCGCATGAAGCCATGGAAAGTGTCCCGATAGTGTACACTTCAAAGGGTGTGTGCAGAAGTACGAGGTCGGTAAATTAAGAAGAGATGTATCCGAACAACTGTCTCAGTGGCAAGTCTGAGCTCAAAGAGAATGTCGGAGGGATGTCAAATCGTCTATGTCCCTTCGAAGCGTTGGCCGTCAAGACGTCAAGCTTCAGACTGTAGAAAGTTGAGATGGTGATGGAATTAATGACGAGAAGGATTTGAGGTAATGCGGTGCACCGTTTATATGGCAGAAACAGGCCAGACAGGATCACGGCAGACGCTTCTGTAGTGATGATACAGGGAGGCGCCAGGGCAAGAATCGGACAGGACTCTCAAGAAGACTTTTATAGAGTGGTCCAGGAACGAGTATCCCGTCCATCCATTCTGAGTTAGCATGTGGTACAATGATAATAATAATAAAGCTAACGATTTCTGTTCCGCAAATGAATCGAGATACATATCGTCAAGTTGGATTTACCGATCTGAGCATCCTCTAATTTACACTTCAGAATATATAAAAAGGGTCAGGAATTCGGCTGGTCAGCCAAAGGGGCATGATCAACTGGAACTCTGTTACGTTTAAGGGTTCTCGAGGTCCTGGAATTCTTGCAAAATAGCCGGAAAACTTTTCCCATACCAATGTTTTTGCCGGCGGCCAATCCGAACTTCTTGCGTCATGTTACGTGACAGTTTTTGATCGACAAAGTACACATACATTGTACATACATTGTTCTAACCCTGAATGACTCATCCACTTTCAAACTTTCGAGAACACGACTCTCTCTTCTTGAGAAAGGCAATCTTCATCTACATTATAAGAAGACACGGATCAGACATTGCATGTAATATTTTCCATCTCACGTCTAAAACCAACGCGCCCAAAAGCTAACTTGTATTATCTAATGTCCTAGCCTCTGAAGTTTATCTACTCGTTCAATTCACACCACCATCTGTATCACCTCGAAAAGGAATCAAGAGCTATTTCCAGCCAACCAGCGGCCGCAATGCGCCTTGGTGTCAAATGGCCAAAAGTTGGTTGAAAGCTGGTTGTTCGGGTCAATGTAGCGTTCTGGTTCTGTCACCGACAGAGGAAAAACAACATTTCACACGAGTTTCGTCGGATCTAAATTTTCGTCCCTCAGTATGGCCTGGCTTCCTGTTTTCATCTTCTGCAGGCTTCAATGATGCGTTCCTTGTATGGATCGGGTACACTGGAGTGAGTGATAAGGATCACCATGCTCGGATAGCCTAGTCTGTCACCAAATTATATTTCTGCATTGCAATACTACAGAACTGAGAACAAGAGAATCAGGTCTTCTAGATCGATATCGATTACGATGTGAACAAGAGCTTGGGAGAATCGAAGGTGCTGACTTTCAAGACTTGTGCTTCCATACACCTGTTTAGGATGCTCTTCAGAAGTTCGCGGATGAGATCTTGAGACTTTGGATTCAAGAACTTCTTGTGTCTAAGCTTCTGTCAAGCCTGCGATTATTCTAGTTTTGGCATGAAGTGATTGCACATGTGTCGCCAGAGTACTCTCAGACATAATCACCGATATGACATGAGAGAGTACATTTGTCTTATGGCCCAGATGGCGGATAACAAAGACAGACTCACGACTGGGTAAACAATATGTTCTTTCTTGTTCTTTCTTATTGAACCCTTTATATCACTCCAACTCGGGCTAGAGTACATCGCAAGGAAAGTCCACCTTTTACTATCATAAATTTGTCTATCGGTGACTGATTGCAGTCCGGTTGATCAATCACAAATGTAGGAAAGACTTTTGAGCTCGAAAGGGACAGAGGTGCTGCGAGAACAGACTTTTTATAATTGAAATATTATTTCAACTCGAGAAAAAGAGAGAGATCTCCTCAAAAAATGTCTACTCACAGAAATTTACACTATATTAAAAAAGGCAAGTCCCAGGCCCAAGAGAATATGCTTTCTAGGTGAATAACCACGAGCATCGTGTGTTCTCAATTGATAGGAATACTAACATTTGACTTGGAAATCCAGTGCCCCTATAATTAATCTGTTGAAAAGCCTGAGCTATTCTTGTTGGGAGAGGTAGTCCTAGACCATCTAAGGGCAAAAGTCACATATCACCCTTTCACTGCGATCTTATTGAACGCCCCCTCCGTGTAAATCTCTGGTTCGCACTCCATGTGGTTTGTAGACCATTTTTTGAGGTGGGAGTACAATTCCAAACAGCATCGTTAGCCTAAGTGCACCGAAGGGTCCAAGTTAGTCGCCGCCGGCAAGTCGGTGAATCCATAGAGACATCCGACAGAGTCATGGCTTCCAGGATGCCTTTCTGGATGACAAGCAGCTCGGCATCAGCCAATGAGCATCTATCTGTCTATCAGGGAGTATATTTTTCACGAGAAAGACTGATTTCACGACCCCTAAGTAGTTAGTTGGAGACGCATGGTTAAGAAAAATGTCTTATGAGACTCGACACTCCACGGCATATTTGATGCAATGTATAACCTGGATTGGTTTTGGCTGTATGTCGTCCTCATCGAACATCATGGCTGAGTATCAAGCTTTGACGGATCGCTTCCAAATATGAACTGTGCCAACTCCTGAGATCTTGATCAGATTGTGTTACTTTGCTATCGTTCATAGTTCAAAGTCCGAAGATTAACCTTGTAGTTACTCAGATTCTGCAACCCGGCTGAGCCACCTACAAGATAACTAATAACAGTTGGAAGAAGGTCTGAACTATGGGTGTAATGAGAGGCTTAAACACCTGAAGATCAACTTGGGATCTATGGGTTATGACAGAACATCACAGCTATGAGTTCTCTCAGAGTCGTCTGTACTTGTCACACACATAGATTTCTGCTGCTTTCAGAAGAAGGTACAGACCAATCTGGCATGTTCATGTGAGTGGCCGAACTACCTTTATCTCAGACCGTATCACCGGGCATCAGTTTGTAGAGTGGGCATATGTAGCTTCTAGCCTCGACTTAACGTATTCTCCAGCAGTAACCACAGGATATTTAGCTGGAGTTCCAGGGGACACACAGGTCGGTATGGGCTGTCGGTCCGTGACATCACAGATGTCAATTTGTCAATATAATAAGTGGCATTAGACATGATTCACTGACCTCGAGAAGAACGTCATAATCTGATCCAAAGAAGAGTGGAATCGAGTGGCGTTCGAGTCCGGAACGGTTGATAACGCGGTGAATTGTTGACTTGAAGACATCGTCTAAGAAATGAGGTAATTACAATGTGAAGTGAGGAGACTCATTCGCTGTACTCACTTGTCCATCGGGCAAATTGGTCCCCGAGGCTTCGAATTTGAGTGATATCGCTCAAGCTGTCAAATCTGTCTTGGACTCACTTTACGACAACTGTACCTGGTATGGGAACGGCATCAATCCACTTCCCAGAGGTGTTTTGGACCTGAAGTCCACCCGCCGGGTCTTGCCACAAGACTGTGAAGCACTAGGAGTCCGAGGTGAGTGAAACATAGTTTTCCGAGGAGAAGAGAAAGGTGCGAAGCAAGCAACCTGAGCACCACTTGGCCCAGAACCACATGCACAAGAAGAGATACTGTTTCAACTTCAAGGAAACTACACCTACCTCGTAGCTAAGGATGCCCGTAGTCATAGCGGAGTTAACAACCATAAGACCGGATAGGTGGCTAGATGAAGTATTCAGGTACAACTCACTCGGTATGGGAGCCAATGCCAATTTGACGACCATCTTGGGGGTCCAACTTCGTAGGTGGCTGAGGAGGGTAATGTAACAAGCGCATTATTGCAGCAGGCCTCAACGTCTATAACGAATGTTAGATTATGGCCATGAAATCAGAAGCACAGACATAACAAGACAACACGAGAGTAGGCTAGTCAGGAGCCTGGCCCGATTAACTTTACTCACCTTATCATCAAAAAATGTTTCCGGGAGATCTAACGCCAGAGCAAAAAGTGGAAACAGTAATTTCCCCAGTTTCAGCGCTGAATGACTGGCAACAAAAGAATCAGACACATAAAATATGAACCCAGATACATGTCGAAGGCGGTGGCGTCCAGAAAGCGAGGAACAAAGAGAGATGTGCACGTAGATGCCCAATGGAACCGCTACGATGCATCGTGTATGAAGTGCGGAAATCATCCGCATCAAGGCCACAAAATCAGCCACCGTCGGATGACTCGCAAGATCCACTAGAGGAGGAGAATAAGGGACGTACTAATATGCCAAGACCGCCACTCTAAACTCCGGCAAAACTTCAAAATCAGGCCAGACATTTCTGCCCGCCATCACACTATCACTGACTGCCGTAGCGAGATTCGACCAAGTGGTATCGTCTTGCTCAATCTCCGGTTCCCAGCCGAGGTCGAATCCTTCGTGTAGATCACCTAGACCCTGTGGGTTGGTGTTTTCACTCAAAAGTGATGTATAACCTTTAAAGTTAGGGGACTTGTGGATATCAAGCTATAGACAGGCCATTCATTTGATCTGAGCATCACGATGCGGCGCCCCCTGAAGATGGCCCCCACACACCTTCATCTTCTCCTGTTCTGATAGGGAAAAAAAGCTCCTCCCAGCGTTTATAGCACCCTCTGCCAGTCCTTGTGGTATACCATGATTTGTGACTACAGGTTCCAAGAGAGGCCGTAAACCGTGAATGTTTGTCCATCTATGCTGAGAACAAACTTACGATAAAAGAATCCGACCTGTAGAGTGGCCACCAACACACATGGTTCTGAATTTTAATGCCTTCTATTTCTTTCTAAAGTGTTACTCACATTGATGCAAGCATCCCTAATCAAATTGGCCAGCTCTCTCTTCACCTCGGGATCCCGACTTGTCGCGTTTTTAAAGTCTCTGAATTCAACAGTTTATCTCACGAGTCTATCTCATTGACAATGACCTTGTCCCCATAAAGTCCGCCAGAGATGAAAATATGACATAACTTGTCATCAAGGATTAAACACATAGTACTGAGGGATAGAGTTCCCGCTATCCCTCATGATCCAAAGGCCTCGAAGCGACTCTTTTCTTCCAAGCCACCTCGAGAGAAGCAAGACCCTCGAGCAGTGTTATGCTCAGAGGTCAAGGAACAATGTTCTATAGGAGGAGCTTACTCACATAACAGGGATTTCCTCAAAAGAACTGTCGGTCCTTCGAGCAGTTAAGAAGAAATTGGGTGTCGATGTGGGAGGATGTTGTGCAGAATCTCGTGTCATGGCGTTTCACCAATTCGGTGGCCGATAGGAGGAACTAGGCTGATGGTTCTGGAGCGCTGAAAGCCGAAGACCCAAAAACACTTTTGAACACGCTGTTTCATTGACAATTCATCAAGCTCAGATATTTATTTGATTCTGTTTCGGATTGATACCTCTATTTCGAACATAGACAACAGGACGATACTAGAAAAGAATCTCAACGCATATTAATACCACTATGTGGACAAATGTAAAGTTGTGCAAAAACAGCAAGCATGATTATTCAAAAATGAGCCCTTTATTTCTGTTTCCATCTAATCTGGTGTCGTTGTGGAGATCTAATTTGCCAAATCCCGAGCAAAATGGAAGAAATCGACACTAGAACCGTTGACACCATACTTGTAGATCTAAGAAAGATGGTCAACAGTGTCATTGAGACAGAATATGGAGACATACGAAATGAGAAGACACCCAGCTCGAGAACAATGCTCTCTGGTACGACTCGGGCAATCTCTTTAGGAGAGCATCCAGGCCAATTTCATTGACGAGTGTTTTAGGAATAGCGCGGCGCATGACACCGCGTCGACTTGGCTCGTCATCGAATAAGTCTGAGTTCTCTAGCTCTGCTTGCAAGTTATTAAGAGTGCTCGACAGTTCGTCTGAGATCTGTGTTCGGGGCTTAGTTCCACCGAGGCGGGCATGTTCGCGCCAGATGCATTGAAACTCGGAAGTGGCATTCTCTGCGATGATTGCCTGGATGTCTTTGACATAATTCTGGTAGAAGGGCGAAGGCTTGCTATCCTTGAAGATCATGAAATTTGTATAGTCCTCAGTTGACAGGGCTAATCCGGCTAGTACTTCCAAAGAGGAGCTCGTGACACCACCTGGATCTGATCAATACCGATGAACATGTAAACGTGCTTCACTCACCCTTGTTTGCACTTGAGTCCTTGAAGAGGATAACCTTGCGCTTCTCAAGGTGGAGGCGAGCTTGCTGCGTAAAGAAAAGATTTGCACCCTCAACAACATACTTGAAGTAAGGTTTGCCCTCGGCATCAAAAAGGGCGTTCATGTTAGAGATATTGATAGCTTCCGGTCTACCACCACATGGTACGAAGAGATCGGCCTTATACCTCAAATGAGCACCGTTGCGGAAGTCAGTACCATCCAGCACAATTTCACCAGCTGGGTTGAAGCCGGTGTTAGCTTGGACCTAGAAAATCAATCCATCACAAACTCACAAGGCAATTTGATGTCGTGTTCCTCGACTCTGACGAGATATCCTTCTTTGCTGAGTTTCGAAGTGTCGAAATTACTAACGGGAACCCGAAGTTTTGCAAGCCGGACTAGTTCAGCACGATTGATACCAACGGGATCGTGTAGCACACCGCTACCATCGATGATAGCAACTGTCTTATCCGAGGACAGGAGGATCTCATCTGAACGTCGATCAGGGTCAGAAACGAGATGATTTACTGCGTCGAGGCTTACTGGACCCTAGGTCACCATCAGGGCCACCGGTCTGCACCTTGGTAATATCTTTTTCCCTGAGGCCAAGTTTACTATAGATACCAAGGACATATTGTCTGATGGACAATGAGGTCATTCCGTAGGTGTCATGTGGAACACCACCCAAGTGCTCTGCACTCTTTCCAGTAGTGAATGATTTCCACCACGTCTCGGCACCACGCTCCCGCGCATGCACTGAAGTTACATATAGATATGAGGCCGATTACCAGCTGAATGATCAACGAAAACTTACAGGCTGCCCAATCCATCATATCTGCAGTTCCCTCGTCAGGACCAAAGAACAAGAGCTCAGGTTTATCGTAAAGGTCGACAAGAGGTTCCTTGATCCCGGGGGTTTTCCCAGGAATGAGGAGATCGATGATGGCCTAAAGAAATTTTCTCTAAAAACGATGAAGTCATCACTAGCGAATCAATGCTCACATCAACATATTTCTCAAAGCAGCGCCTTGGACGAGCACCGAGCGAAGGTAAAATAGTACCCTTGGCTCCTCCTTCTGGTATATCCTTATTCTTGAGCGACTGGGTTGCAGCCAAGTTGTAGTTTTCGTCAAACAACATACGCTGGTTGATAGAGTAATTTCTACGCCCTGCTCAGTATCGACAAGAGAAAGATCACGTATCACTCACTCCCTATTCCTCGACATGACGAGACGAATGCCACCTCGGGCGACATCGCGGAAACGAATGTGGAATCCACGGAAATCGTTGCCAATCACGAAAAAAACACCAAAAGGTGTCTTGGGATATTCGACCTCGGGCAAGAACTCAGGAGTTAGGCGGAAGGATAAGGCAACCTTAGTCGACTGGTAGAAGTTAGTCTTCAGGACATGCCTAGGCAAGAGTCAAACTGTGAATGAGGTCATGAAGTGGAAGGAAATGACTTGTTAAAGATGAGGAAGCTCTCAAGAACCTGGAGCTCTTGTTTATTGGGAACACTGCGGCGAATCTTATCGTATAGTTCCTCATCAGATAGTGGTTGAACTGTCTGCAAGCGTTGGTAAGAGAGAGTAGGACTGTCCCGTCATGTGTACGTCAGCTAAACATGCTCTTTGGTTTTAAGGGTACTTACCCAAGCTTAGAAGCTTCAGCAATTTGAGGATAGTGGATCATCGCAAAGTTGACGTAAAGCAGACGGATCTATAAGAACGTCAGCGCCTCATTCAACAAGGTATATACTGAAGATGAACCAAAAGGGGGTGGGCCTGAATGGCCTGAGCAATGCTTTCTCGCGTAAATGTTTCTTCACGGAACCTTCGCTTGATATTATTCAAGACTTCAGCATGGGCGGGATCAGTTTCGTCCAATACATTCTTGAGCTGTAGATACGCAGGACCAAGGCGATTGCAAAAATGTTGAGCGAAAATCCAACCACAATCTGAAGTTTCCTGTAAGCTATCAGGCACAAGTAGAATTAAGATAATCTTACATGCATAGGTTGCCTCTTGGACTGCATGACTTTCAGGGGACTTGGGTAAGAAGAATGGATTATCTGGAAGACAGAAGAGGAGCGAAGCCTCCTTCATGACTTGATAAATTGAGTGCTCAATGGGAGGTGCCGGGGAGTTCGGAAGAGGGTTGAGATAAATGGAAATGATAGTAATTCCATTAGCGAATTGTTCTGTTATCAGTCAATGAGCAACGGCGTTATCTTAAAGTAGAACCAATTTCTACCAACCTACATATTTACCCGTCGAATAAAGCGAGTAAAAATGGTAGAGGTTCGAGAGGGCACTGGGAAGAAAATTGATCAATGGTCAGGACAATCAAGCCTGACGCTTACCTGAAGTAACGAGATGTAGTGCCCATCTTGTATCCTATAACCAACCTCCGCTTGCGAGTTCCTTCGACCTCATAGACTTCGATAACAGGACCGTGTCTTGTCTCCACATTAGACATGATTTTCTGGTATATATCAAGCGTGTTCTTGGTCGCCTTTTCGAGAAAGGTCGAGTCGGACACTGAACGAATGTCGGTCTGCCCTGGGATGATCTCTGTCTTGGTTCTGGGGAAATTGCATTTCGTAACGAAATAACACCGAAGCTGCTGGGAAGCTGTCGCTGAGATGGAACCAACTGACCGGAAAGTCTCGAGGCGATAAGCGTTCTTAGGTGAAGATTTGTCCAAAAATAACTCATCAATCCTATGAGGCAGGAAATTAGCACCCTATCAAGCAAGCCGACGACATCGCATATATGCATTGCGCTTTACAAGGAACTGGCAGTATCGTAATGCGGGTCAGGGAAACCAGACCCGTCGATACCGCACTTCACGAGATAATCAAGATGAACATCACAACTAACCTAGCCTCACAAGTGGCACCAGGCCCTTCGGTTGTCGTAAGACCCGGAGCACTAGTATGAATAAATGTCGCGCCATTCCCGCGCTCATCAATCCTCTCAAGGTCGATAACGAGAGTGGATGGGTCGTGCTTCGTGAAGGCCATTATCTTAGCGCCAAATAGGGCAATAATATGGTCCGAGATGACCTCGCACGATTCATTCTGGAAGTAGGTATCATCGATACCGAGGTTTGAGTAGAACCAATTGACTTCCCCAGCAACAAGTTCGCGAGGAATGAAACCCTGAGAAATCGATCAATGCTGATCATTCGTGATGGTGGATGATAATCCTGACCTTGGCGGCGACCTCTTGCTCGACGAGGGCTCGCTGTTCCTCCTTGCCCCGGAAGACAGGGGTAGTATAACCAGGCATGTTCTTGACGAGATTCAGAGGTTCCTTGCTGTTAAGTCCGAGCCTGGGACCAGACAGATCTGTGGTTGAAGCCACTGGGGTTGACATTGTGGAGTTATCTGGTGCAGATAGCTGCGACGATGGTTATGGTAGAGAGGAGCGGGAGACAGAAACAGGGGAGGAACTCAAGAGTTGGAATAGCATCCTTATACGTCAGGTATGTTTATATATTTGCCCTTCTATCCCGGGCAGCTATTTCCGCTGTAGGCTTGATATAAATAATTAATACTTGCTTTAGACTTCATGTGACCTTCTGAACCCCAAACTCAAGGTTGTAATTCCAATGAGTACTCTATGCGTTGCCATAATTCATTGATTCGAGGTTCCCGGGATCAAGTACTCAGTTCTCTATTATTCTCTGCCGCCCAGCTGATAAGATCCGAAATCCAAGTCACAGCTGAAACTGATGTTAGATCGTTTTCAACAATAATACAACGTCTGAGACGGATCTTGTTTTACTACGGAGAACTCCTTCCAATATGGAATCTGTTATCCAACATGATTTCCTCATCAAAAGTCCGGGTTTCACGTCCACCTCCTGGCGACTGTTGAAAGCCAACTTCATTATGCCTCGGGCCACTTTTCAGTCCCCTTGGTATGGTCACGAGTGTCTCATTTGAAATTGTGCGCGTTGGCCCTGCACTCAGGTACGTCCAACCACTTTACGAGAAGCGACTCCATAATGATACGAAAAAGTTCCGAAACTGGCTTTTACGGTGCACAACAGTACACAGTAAAGTACATAGTAGTGGTAGAATCAACGAGTCCCCCCGCACCTCCAACTCAGTCATGTAAACCAGAAACCGGTACCTTGATGCGGGGTAAAAAAAATTCCCGGTTGTGATTTATTGTGGTACCGGGGTAAAATTGACATTAAAAACGAGACCCCCATCCCCTTTTAGTTTGTATGGTGAAATTCTTAGATCTGTTCTTTTAACTTGCAATTCCTGACCACTTGACAGTGTCTAGCTGAAAAGCCTCGGTGATAACGTATATCGGAACTGGAAGTTTCCAAGACAGTTGACTCTAACTCGTAGTCCACTTCTGTAACGAAATACCAGCCTAAGCTCTTTTTTTCCTGTTCTTCTCATACTCGATAATTACATATACCAACTACAGAATCCCTGTCATATACTTGAGCAGGGGTCAATTGTCAAGCGCCGCCATTCCTTCCTTCACATATTCATCATACAATGGCTTATAATCCTTATCCCACCTACTCAACGGCGGCCTACCCTCGGCAACGTCCCCAGCTGCCCACATGATCCTCAACTGATCAAGTTCTCTCTTCGTCTCATTGTCGGGCACGAGGACATAAAACTCGCCACCACGAACTTTGTCCAGCATATACAATACCGTCTCTTCAGCTGTCCATGCACCTTGAGGTTTGGGATTGGTCCCATTATCACCTGCAAGTTTAGTCCAAGTCCATCCAGGTCTGATTAATTTAAATATAAAAAGTTTGAGTTCGTTCCGCGTCAGCTAGAACGGAGGGTGAACGTACACAAACAGATGAGCTGTCACGTTCTTCTCGGGACGTTCACGGAGTTCATGAGCAAGATTTTCTGTCAAAATTTTAACCGCAGCTTTGGAAGCGTTGTATGCGGCATTTCCACTGATCAACCAATTTTTTTTTACAAGATCAACTTACAAGACAGGATTAAAAAAAAAAGTAGAGACATACGGAGGATTGGTGATACCTTGCTTGGAACCAGTATTGATGATCATCGCTTGATTTTCTTGGTGGATCATAGACTTTTGTTTCCCAATCGATTCAGCTCAACTGTCAAGCAAAAAAAAGAAAACAGAAACATCACTCACTGGTACAAAGGTATGCTGGACATTCACGACACTAGTCAACGATAGACATCAATGAATTCATTACAAAAAAAGCGCAAAAACAACTCACCCAAAGAGATTAACATTGAAGACCTTGCGCCAATTCTCCATTCCTTCCCAAGAAGTACCTCTCAATCCAATCCCAGCATTGTTCATCAATACAGCAACCTAAACAACACATGTCAGACGATAATCAAATTCCTTTTTATCACCAAAAAAATAAATCACTTTACCTCTCCCCAATTATCATAAACCTTCTCCTTGAGCTTCACCACTTGTTCCAGATCAGATACATCCGTAGGGACAATCAATACATTCTGCTTTCCAACTACTTCCACAAGTTCTTCTCCAACAGCGTTCAACTGTTCCTCATCAACATCCGCTATAGCGATCTTCAATCCCAACCTGTCACACGAGTAAGCAGTTTATCATTAATACCCAGGGAAGCTCAAAGTATACGCATTTATGAATGAAAAGGTAAAGGTAAAAAAAAAACTTACTTTGCCAACTCTTTCGCAGCAGCTTTCCCAATCCCACTCGCTGCACCCGTTACAACAGCAACTCGACCAGCATGCAAAACAGGGTGCAATTCATCCGCTACAGACATAGTGTTCACCGTATAAGAAGGATTACCAAACGTCGATCGAAGAGGGGAGGCGTTTCGACTTCTGCTCGAGCGCGATGAACGAGACATTTAAAAATCAATCTCAAGTGTGAGTTTTGATAAGGGAGAGATATGGGTACCTATAAATATCTACGCAATTCGGTGTGGAATATAAGAGATGTCTAAAAAAAAACCTTATTCGGGGGGAGTTGGCGTTTACCCTTAAAGGCGAAAAGAAACGATACCACGACACACCACACCACATATCAGAGAACGCTTATCTCCTCCGTTTGTACTAGACAAACACACACCACCCTCGGATCATGACTGATAACAAATCACATCGCAGCGTCTTTTTTTATATTCGTAAACATATATTTGTCATGCGATGGCCCTCGAACGCAATCCGGCGGTAGAATACAAATACTCTACAATAAGTAGGAACGAAAGAAGTAAGAAGAACAAGGAAAGCTACAGTGAACCTAATGAGTAATGAAAGAAGCAAGAAGAACAAGGAATCTAAACAGGAGTTGCCCGAAGCCAATTAGCTACTTTGGAAAGGAGAGAAAAAGCTTTGTGATTGAAGAGGACAAAAACTCCTTGATCGTGGGCACGACCTTCAGGCATCAAATCCGCTTTCTATTTTTTTTTAATAAAAAAAATACATCTCAGAATCCCTTCAAAGAGAGGGAATCATGTTCGAGAATAGAGTTACAGTCCAAAGGGGCCGGGGCAATCATTAATGATTACACCGATTACTGTCCTCTGTTTACTTCCTTGTTATAACCCAGATCTGAGGGCGACTCATCCATTCAGTACCGCAGCACGGGTTAGCAACAACCAAAAACCCACTAGACAAAGAGAGAATCGATAAAGAATAACAAAGGAACTGACAAGGAAAAGCCCTACTAGGACCCATTACAAGAAAAGAGAAAGCGGATACGTGGGGGAATACCAACCAAAAAAATTCAGGTAGCTTAATAACAGACAGAGCCAAATCACACATCCCAACCTCTCTCCAGAGATTATTATCTCGCGCATGAGTCTCTTCCCTCTTTAAGGGCTAGACAGGAGGATAGCAGGAAGAACAGGGTGGACACAGTTGATCAAGATGCTAAGAAAAAAACAATCTAGGAGAATAAGTAGACAAAACCGTATCTGAACTGTAACAAAAAAACCCTCCAAAGGGAACCCAAATACGAACCAGTACTAATCAAGGAAAAAAGAGAGAATACATAAGAACCCAAAAAATCCCAGAGGCAAAAAGGATAGAACAACTTACCGCCACCCAAGGCAGGCAGGTTGTCGCTAATTTTTTTTTTTTTTCATACCTGTCTGCCTTTACAGCAGTGAGGCCAAGTACCAAAGAGATTTCTCAAGTGGGTTCGGAGTTTCAACCCCCCAAGTCCATACTTGTGAGGGGGACAGCTGGCTGTTCTCCCTTTACCAAATTTTTCCCCTACCAGCAAAAAAAAATCAATTTTTTTCACAAACCTAGAAGAACGTAACTCTCAAATTACACTCTACCAATCTTCAAGGAAAAAAAAAAAAGCAAAGGAGAAATATCCCACATAATTCACCTTTGACGAAACAAAAAAAAAAAAGAGCCAACACGACCTCAAATAAAAATAACACTTCAACGACGACAAACCCTTACATCGACTCCAACTCCTCCACATTAATCTCCTTCCTAATCACCTCCACTCTCTCACCCATACTCTCAAACCACCTCATCGCTTCCTCAGCCCTCCTCTCCATCTCTTCACCCGTCTTGACCTGTCGTTGTCTCTCCTGCAATGCAACTCTAAACCTCTCCCTCAAATCCCAACACGCCAATCTCATCACCTTTCTCGTTTCTTTACCCACCCTTTCCGCATGTCCTTCAACAAACCCTTGCGTATACGAAGACGCCACAGAACGTGAAGACAATGACACATACGTAGCGGAGGACACCAGGTCTTGTTGACGATGCGCACGCACAACTTGAGATCGCACTCGTCGACCAATCGTGCGTGGGATAGTCAAAGGCAATTCAAAAACGAGGTACACTCCCAGTCCAATCGTGGTCACGCCCAATACCGGTGCAATCCAGTTCTTCGAAGATTCATTGGAGAACAGATCACCTAGACGAAGAATACCTTCAATCATACCACGAGCACCAATGGCCTGTCCTCCAACCATCGTCAGAGCACCTAGACCGAGACTGAGCATGCTGAGAGCCGTTGGACTTGGGCCTTGGTCGTCGTCAATGTCGACTCCGTCACAGAGGGCCGAGGAAGAGGTGTGCTTGGCATTGTAAAAGTAGAGCATGAACTGGTACTTGACGTCAAATAGATCGAAAAACGTCGTCTCGAGAAATTCAGAACGGGACGCAAGACCTATACCGAGACCGTGTGTAGCTCCAGCTACAACTATTTTCCTACGCCTGCTAGCCTTGTTGCCACGTCGATCAGTTGAAAACATGGCTTCGGGAACGAAAACCTTGCGACTCCTCTCGACACCCTCGGGTAAATATTCCTCTCCATATGCTTGAACTTTGTCGACACCGATTTTCGTGGACAGTCTGGCGTCTCGTTCGGCGAGTTTGACGGCAGCATCGATACTGGCGAGCAAGGCCTTCCTAACATCCCTAGCATAGTTCCAAATTCCGAGAATGCCGGGGTAGGATGGCAAAGGGATGGGAGAATTGGAGACACCCAAGTGGCCTTGGGACACACGATCCAGAGCATCGACAAGAATTGACTTTGTTTTGGAAGAGGCAAGAGAAGTATGGTCTTCTTCTGTGGAATCGAGGGAGGCCTCCAGGGCCTCAAAGGAAGCATCAAGTTTTTCGAGAATAGGCCGGGAATGGGAGAGGTCGGTGCGGGCGCTTTCGAGTTGGGCAGAGGCGAAGACGGCGTTGGCTCTGGAAAGGAGGTCGACGTCTGAAAGGATGTTGCGGAGATAGGTGGCGACGGGCAAAAGCTTTGACTTGGAACGTTTGACAAGGACAAAAGAGCGCAGGGCAGATTCAAGGAGCTCGAAAGCTGGGGTAAAAGACTGGAGTGCGGCGGCCGAGTCTACAAAGTGGACAAGATCGTGCGCGTCTCGGTAAGTGTGGGGGCTGAGGAGCTTGATCTGGTCAAGAACGAGTCTGCGGCATTTGTCCTTGTTTTTTATTTGATCGAATTTATTGACGACGATGAAGAGATAGGCCTTTTCGTTGCTTGCGTTGGAGAGAAACTGTTTAGCAGAGAGGGTAAAGTGGTTCTCGGCGGAGACAACGAAGACGACGACATCTATTTCCTGCTGGCGAGCGAAGAGGGCTGTTGTGTGGAGACTGTCGCGGTTGAGACCAGGGGCATCGATGAGAGAGATATTGACGAGACCGTTGTTGAGGAGGGACTGTTGAGGGGGGCGGGTGTCATTGAGATAAACCTTGATGATTTGGTCGGTGCTGTCGTTGTCGGCGACGATATGCTCGAGCTCGGCGAGGGAGCCCTTTGAGTGGGTGGAGGGGTCGCGGGGGTCGTAGTGACGGGTGGGATTGAGGATGTGGACCTCCTCTTCGCCCTGGTTTTCCGCGGCGTCATGGACTTGGCAGAAAGCGGTGGTGCAGGGCTGCTGGTCGACAGGCATGGCGTCGCGGCGGAGCAGGGCGTTGACAAAGGTGGACTTGCCTGCATTGAGGTCGCCGGTGACGAGGACCTTGGAAGAGGGGTCCTGGACACGGAGGCGGAGATTGTGGATGTGAGCGATGGCGGCTGAGATGCGGTCAGCGAGGAGGCATTCTATGGAGGACTTTTCGAGCTGGTGGACGAGGGCGACGGCGGAGGAGGGGCCGAGGCTGAGGTCGAGTTTGAGGACGTTGAGGGCGTCCTTTGGGTAGCTGAGAACATGGGAAGAGTCGCGGAGGTCTGCGAGGAGGGCCTCTGTGCTGTCTGCGGCGCCAAAGAGGCTTGTGCGGTGTGAGCTGCGCTGCGGAAAGGAGAACCAAAAAAAACATACCGATGCTTGTGGTGGAGGAAGTGATGTTGCATGTGTGACATGTGTGACAGAGCGAGTATGAGTGTGTCTGCGAGCGAGAGCCAGTGCGCCGCTCCTCCTATGCCGCCACCGTCGCCGCGTCCAGCGCACCCGCTCGGCGCCAGGCCCACCAGCGAGCTGCTCGGTGGCTCAGGCATGTTCCAGACTCCAGAAGGTGCGCCTGCTCTCCCCGGCCAGCCCCGTCTGACGCTGTCTCCAGCAGAGGCGCTCGACCAGTGGTTTGAAAACCTCCAGAACTACGAGGCCACTCTTGTGCGTTTTTTTCTCTTGTTTTTGCTGCGCTCACCGCTGCGCAGGAAGACATGGCCGCTGCCTCCCTCGATGTCAACTTCAAAGAAGAGCTCGGTGCCATCGAGCAGTGTCAGTCTCTCCCTCTCTCTCTTCTCCATGTCGCCCGCTCACAGGCTGCAGGGTTCAAGGTGCTCTCCGAGGCTGAGCGCACCGCTGCCCTCTACAGCCTTCTCCAGCACTCAACCCAGGTCCAGATCCGCTTCTTCATCACCGTCCTCCAGCAGATGGCCAGGGCAGACCCCATGACCGCCCTCCTCAGCCCCGCCGTCGGCTCCATGCAGAACCAGATGGAGGCCTCCTTTGCCCGCCTCAAGTCCCCCGCGTTGAAGTCTTCTCCCACCGCACGCGCCTTTGCCCAGAACCGCCAGTCCCTCGTCCTCGACAGCAGCAACTCAAACTTCCTCTCTCCAGACTCCGCCGCAAACACGCCCTCCACCGGCCCGCCCTCTTCCGACGCTGCTGCAACGCTCGCCCACCAGCGTGCCAAACTCAAAGCAAACGCGGCTGCTGCCCATCCCCACCGCATCTCTGCCCCCGTCTTGGCCTCCGCAACCCCCGATGTCCGTGCCTCCTGGGCTGCCGTTCCCACCCTCTCCCAGGTCTCAGAGTCCAGCCCCGCATCCCAGGAAAATGCCATCTCCCGTCCCAAGAGCAGCGACTTTTCCGGCTCCCTTCCTTCCCCTCGCCTTGGCCCTGCCGCAACAGAAGGCGATAGCTGGGCTAGCATGGTCAACACCCCCTCCATCCCTCTCTTCCCAAAGTCTTCTCAGTCCCTCGACGCCTCTGCTTCCAAAGACTGGAACAAAAACACTCCGTCCACCGTACCTCGCATGAGTGATCCAACCGTCTACCGCAGGAAACCCCTTAATAACGACAAACCTTCCGAACCTTCCTCTCACCAACTCTACGACGATGCAGGCAATCCCGTCAACCCAACTTCCCAGCCAGACCAAAGATCTCGCAATCCCTCCGGGGTGAGGAATACCAGTGGAAGCTGGGTCAATCGTGGCCAGGCGCCCTCTGCCAATCCTCGCTTCAACGACGACAACACCGCCATCAACGGTCTTGGCATGCAATTTGGGAATCTTCATCTGGGTATGGGTTCCTCTCCCTTGCCAAGCATGCCTGCTGCTGCCCTAACAAATCTGGCCGGTTCCATCAATCCCTTCAGTATGTTGAGTTCTCTGTCTCCCGAAAACCAAATCCTCGCCGCCCAACTCGCCGTCAACGCCCAACAATATGGCCAGCCTGCGCCCTGGTTCAATATCCCGTCTATGGGCTACAACCATTTTGGCGGAGGAGGGGGCAGAAGACCTGGTGCATCCGGTCGTTCTCCAGGATTGAGAGCCGCCTCTAGTCCAGCTTCGGGTGGTGGTGCCTCAAGTACGAGCACTCCCAAAGGAGAAGAAGATTTTGATCCTGCGTTACTGAACGATGTACCTGCCTGGTTGAGAAGTCTTCGCTTGCACAAATATACGACCAACTTTGAAGGTAAGAAATGGCAAGAAATAGTTGTGTTGGATGAAGCCCAGCTTGAAGACATGGGAGTGGCAGCGTTGGGTGCCAGAAGGAAGATGTTGAAGACGTTTGAAGCTGTGAGGAGGAAAATGGGCTTGTCTGAGGAAGGAGGTCATGTTGATGTTGTTGAAGGTGTTAGATCCGCTTCATCAGGAGGTGGTGCGAATGGAAATGGAGTGACGGCAGCTTAGGTTTGAGAGAGAGAGACGTGTTTGTGTTCATGTTATATAACCAGTCGAAACCTAGTATTCTATCCTATTTTTCTCTCTCTCTCTCTCCATAGTGTGATTTTTTTTATCCGCGTGTTCTTTCCTTCTTGCATTGTTTTTTTTTATAAAAAAAACCCGCGCCTTGTCACTCTACACGGACTAGGTTATATTGATACAGGATTATGGTTTTTTTCTTTTAATGCGAACGAGTGGGGAATAAGAATGAGTTGGTTTTTTTATTATTATATAAACTCCCTTCTCTCTCTTTCTATTGGGGATTGTGTCTTGTGTTTCGAACACAAGGGTGTAATCTTTTTGAGAAGATGATTCATAAAGACTATCTTAGTTCGGCGGTCTCCGAAGGAGTATAATAAGGATTGCTATTTCTGATCAGGCTCAAGAAGAAGAAGAAAAAGAAGAAGAAGAAGAGTTCGACCTGGCTAGATTTCCGGGATGAAAAGAAACTTGTTGGAGGATGTGTCGGTGATGAATGGTATGTGCCTTTTTCTATTCTTATGGGACATCTCAGGGAAGGGAGGAGATTGTGAATGACTGTGCTTTGAATGACGAGTTTATATTACAACGCGCGTGTCAAGCTTGATATTTTTTACAACAAGTTGGCCTCTTCGTCGTTACCTCTTGTTCTGTCCATGAAGTGACATCCCCTTCCCTCTCTCTCTCACATACACATTTTCCAGAGGGTTCCTAGTAGTTTCGATAAAGTCAGGGAAGATACCTTGCCTTTGCGCTTCATCCAGGGAGTCAGTCACCCCAACGTTCCGAGTAGAGAACCATGCGCAAAAAACTTGGGCGGTTTCAGGGTTTGTGCTGGACTGGCTAAAAGATATGACACACATCAAGTGATGCTTGACTCTCTCTCAGTTACAATGAGTATCTGGTTCGTGTGCAAGTCATTTTTGGTATGATTAGGAAAGACACACACCGCTAATGTGGTAGTAATGTTGCTCTCTTTGTCCTATTTCCTACTGATATGGACATTGTTGTAGCTAGATCACACACAACATGACGAACCCATTTATAGCAAAAGTTACATGGCCTGTGTGTGTGTGAGTCCAACCCATGGCTCTTTCTCCCCAATTGATTGTGGTTTTTTTTCTTTTGAAAGTGCTCAACTTTCTCCCAACCACATCTGTCGGAATTGTCATTTTGATTTTCTTCAGGTAAAGTCAACCTTGTTGCACAGATATTCTTAGAGAATCTCTTTTCTGCTGCAAGAGGTATTCCCCCCCCGCTCATGCGAAGAACAAGTCTATCCACCATTTCTTTCAGAACCTTTTTTTGGTTCCATATACGTCAAAAGGCCAACATAAAATAACATCATCGCCTTCTCAAGGACGCTACAGACAGACCAGGAAAGATTTTAATTCATCACATTGGATATGAAATAATTCAAAATCGTGAGTCGGTGTTGTTATGTGAGCCATCAAGCTGACCAGGAAGAGCTGCACGTTTATCCGAACAAGAAAAAATCAAGTCATCTCGGTGCAAAAAGTATTCTGATACACATATATATATACATGAAAAGCCACACACATTTCGAACATGCCTTGGGGAAAAAAAAATTAGGCCAGGAAAACGAAAACGTCATCGAGGAAAGACCAAGCAGGAGCTGCTCCACCATGGAAAGCTAATCTATCGTTGCCAGCTGCTACAACTCGAAGCTCAAAGTATTGCCAATCACTGAATCCGGGCCTGATCGTCTCAACAATCTGCCCATTCCACATAATGTCAACAAAAGCTTCAGCCTCAGCCTGGACATCACCATTAAACGCGCTGGAATGGAAGAATGTAATCAGGTATGTCTTTCCCGGGACCGTATCGAGCGTATAAGTAGGTGCAAGAGTCCCTGAAAAGGAATCTAGTCCAAAACCAGAGCCCAACAGAGCTGCAGACCTCCCGGAGTGGGCAAAAACGGTGTGATGGATGATCTCAGCATCAAAATCACCACCTGGAGGACTACTTGCACTCCAAAACTGAGTGGAATTGGTCCAGCAGACATCATCACCAGAACATGCAGCGAACGACTCAAAGCCACCATCCTGAATCAACGATTTACGCTTATAACCACGTGAATAAGTGACTTTGAGATCTCCCTGACCGAAATTATTGGCGGTAGATTCATCAGAAATGAGGTAGTACTAAGTGTGAACCAAACGTCAGATTCACAAGGCACCTCAATTGATGTTATTTTCTACTCACGAAACTGCAGGTGTATGTGGTGGGAACCCCATCAACGAGGGCACGCCAGATATTAAAATATTGACAAGCACCACCATTCCCATCAGGACCGCGTGTGTTGCAGAGTTCGGCACATGCATTTACATCATATCTGTCAATGAAGGCGAACCCCATATACTACAAAGATCTCCATTCAGCTCTCAAAACAGGAAATTCAATTGACTGCTCACCCCTGGGGCGTTATTCGCTCCACTGGTAGGGCCAAAAGTTAATTCATAACCCTCAGGAGTTGGCGGGTCGACAAGGGTCTTGGAAGCAAATCCACTGCTGTTCTGGATGTAGACTAACGGTGCCGGAGCCGGTTCCAACTGTTGACCGCCCCTGTTTGTCTTCTCTATGGAAGTGTGAACATCGCCATAGATAGCACATTTGAGATTGGATCCGTTCGCCGTCCAATCTAAACCAGGGTTGTTGAGCTCGTAGTACAGGTTCGCAAAGACTAATCTGATCAGAAATGTCCGGATTATATATGTATATATAGACGGCAGGACTCACCGCATCCGTTTACGTGGTCACAAAAAGAGAGGCAGTCAGGAATATCATAAGTGGCGTTGGGCAAGACGGTAAAAGTCAGGTAGGCAGTTCCCTCAATGGAGCCGTCGCGATCATTCGGTCCTGTTCCCGTTCCCTGGAACATGATTTCGTAGTCATCAACCGAGCGTGTAGATAAAAAAGATCGCTGAGAAATGGTGCTGCTAGTATTGTTCGAGATGGTAGCATTGGTTAGTTCGCCATCAATTGCAGTGATTGAAGTGGGAGGGGGAGGTTGGTCGGGCGGAGCGTCGAGAGGAGCACCGGCCTTCTGATTGACGATTCGAACAGTAGAAGCGATTTTGTCTGTATCTGTTTGAGTACCTTCGAGGGTCAATGTGTTATTTGCCGAAGATCCAAGAAGCGTATTTGGGGATAACGTCCTCCCCGCATCCACCGCTAAGTTTGATTATGTATCTCATCCCATCAGCTCCTCAACAGCACATAATGGAGGAGACATACCCAGCGCTACTACTGATAAAATGACGAGAGGGAGAAAGTGGATGAGATTACGGATCGTCATTGACTCGAATAGCTAGAGTGTAATTTTTGTGAAGCCAGCCTTTTATACTATTCTAGGTCCTCCGTCCTCGGAAAATTACGCGATTTCCGAAGCCTAGAGCTTGCAATCCACGTTCCTCGCTTCGATGAATTGTCCTGTTCCTTCCTTGGCAGCTAGGTACGCAATCCATGTTGATTGATTGTAACAACGATTGAATCGAACGCTTCCATGATTGCAAATGCTTTACTGCAAACGTCAATCAATTCCACCTTTGAACGAAGAGAAGCAAGATAACGATACCTATGATGATGGTAAACAAGTTCAAAACCATTCGCGAGTGTCAGCCGTGATTTCATTTCCTAACATAACGGACATAAGTATAGAAAGTTTTCATTTTGAAAATGTTAATTGGACGTGCACAGATTACCAAATAGCCGCTGTCCACAAAGTTTGTCTGAAACTTTGGCCTTGGTATAAACAAATCCCCAAATAGTCAGTCAATCACAGTTTATCTCACCGCGTTTGAACTGTGGCTTGGTGCGTCGAGAGATCCATGTCTCTCGTTCACTCTCGCTCTATGATTCACAATACATGCACCAGCAACAGTGAACAAGTGTATTTGCCTTCACAAGAGTTACGTCAACGAGAATTCCAATGAGTGCAACAGATAAGAGAGAGTTGGACAAGCTCGAAGACTAATGAACGTTGAAACCAAGGCGTGAAACGGCGTTGAATATTTTTAGCATTGATGGGCCGATTTAGTACAAATACTTCCAACAAACAACGGTCTCAAACCCCTGAGACGTGCCTTGATTGTACTATGCCAGATCAAATCATTAAGGAACAGCAATCGATGGATATCCCCATTTAGCTCTATGCAAGATACCTTGACAAAGCTATCCTATTGCACAGTGACCGGATAGCGACACAAGATACGTGTTCGATTCATGCATATCGAAAGTATCGATCCTAAAAGAAGCACGTATAAATGGTACTTGAGAGGCCATACAGGCCCACAACTCGCCATTATCTCAAAGCCGTTCTATGTGGACATCTTGAAGGGCATCTTGATTGACCACAACATCCGAGGGAGTCAGGTATACGCTCAACTTGTCACCCACTGAGCCAATGGAGATACAGAGGTGTTATTTCTCATGTCACCTTGGCTGCTGACGACCTCCATGAAGTCTATTTTAAATCCAGACGGTAATATCTGTGTGCAATTGCAGCATGTTCCGTCCCATAGCGGGACATACAACAAATCTCAAAGAAAAAATAGAGAAACCTGGACCTGATCCACTGAACAAATCGATAAAACTACTTTGCGGAACCAAATGTGCTTATTTAGTTACGACCCTATACCGGATTAGGATCGGACAAAGCACGAAGATCAATTGATTGATGTTTGTGCCACAAATTCTGTCTCACGCTTTTGTGGATAAAAAATCCCAACTTTAGGGAACGAACTAAAGTTATATTCAAGCAATCATGATCTCCATATCCTCAGAACTACTTTCAAGATTCATTTATGCTACTGTCCTAGCACCGTAGCACAACGTGAGGAGATACAACTCTACTCCCTAGAAAACATATACTCGCATTCCCTCTTAGTCATGTTCCAAAGCTGATTCAAAAAGAATAACTGTATGCATGAATGACAACACTCATCCTGTTTCCCTTTATCGCCGTCACTACCAATAGTCTTCGTAAGAATCCTCGTACATGGGTTCCTCACCAATGGATCCCGGAAGATCGGAATATATATTTTTGGCCCCAGGAATAGTCACGTCGCGGATAAGCCAGGGGTCGCCAAATTGAGCGCGATTCCACAAAGTCAAGGTTTGATGCATTCTATGATATTATCCCCTCAACATATGAGAAAGAGAATGCTCTGAATACAACTTACTCGGAAGATATTCTTTCAATCATACGACCACCGTGTCTGGCAGCAGCATCATTTAACCAACCTTGGAAAAATCTTCGCATAGCTTTTGGCCCATCGGCATGTTAAACAGGCGGCTTAGTTGATAGATGAAGATACGCACGCTCTTCTCGACTCCCAAGATAGGAAAAATGGTTTCCATATCCGATGATTCCAACCTTCTCGTGATACAAACGCCACATCTCTTCTCTATTCGGTAAATGAGCTTTCCCTGCCCACACCATAGAGATTGCGAATGACTGGAACTCGCTGTAAGTGAAAGTTGATATTCCTAAATTGCCTGCAGAAGATTCAGTGACAGTTCTCACATCAGACTATTAATGAATTGTCTGACGTACAACTAACAAATGCGAGTGTGGGGTTATCAATATAGAAGGTATCGAGGTGAAGTGATCGGATGTGGCTGCCATCCGTCACGATAGGCTGTTGAGTATCTGCAGGTGCTTCGCCTTGACGTCCAAGGGCTGGATTGTGATAATCAGGAAGGAATGGATAGGTGTAACGGAAACCAGTCGCAAAAAGGATATAATCGATCCCAGAGAGGATTGTGTCATCCATCAATTTGATACCCGAATCTTGGATAGTGGCAGCAGGAGGCTGAAAATTCTTGATCTCTGCAATAATAGAGACATTTTGTGGAATTCGGCGGACCCAGTCAGTGAGGGTCGGTCGCTCAGTAATGCCTATTGCATCGAGTTAGTACTCTTTTTCAGGGAAATGTACATTCATCGTACTATCCGGCTATGAAAGAACATGTATCAAGAAGCTATATCAATGGAAGTTCGACAACTACGTACTCTGACAGATTGATAGATTTTTGCAGCAACGACACTAAGCTCCCGAGATATTTGGGAGCCACTCGCCTAAAATAGATCCTCAGAGGCCTATGTTTAAAATAGAAACCCGCCCTAACTCACAGCAGCACCAACAATTAGGATAGTTTTTCCGACATAATTCTCCGGATGCCGGTATTGTCTCGAGTGTAGGATGTTATCATTGAATTTCTTTCCCCATTGTTCTAGTCCTTCGATTGAAGGCATATTAGGAGCATTGTAGCGGCCACTAGCGATGACAACCGCATCAAAATCCTTTAATGAGATGAAACATTTCGTCGTCGATCATACATAAATGACGCTGACCTCCTTGTTCCATATTGCGCGATTTAAGCCACCATCAAGTTCTTCTAGGTACTTTAACGTCAAGGTCCATCCAATCTGTTTACCTTCGGAGTTGAGGCGCTTCTCAACAAGTTCAACACGAGTGTTGTACGAAATATCTCGGCTGTTGTCATTGGAATTGATACCATGCCAAGAGGCGTACGCGCGGAGGTAGCGGCCAACTTTGGCTCGTGGAATAGCTGGTGGCAAATCAATACTGGCTCAAAGCAGGATTTCGGAAACGCACTCCATTCGGTGTCCTTGGGCCAGGGGAAACCACGAATCTATGGAAATTGGGACGAAAGCAACGATTTCGAAGGTATATATTGTACCTCTGAAACGGGCTACGTCCAAGTCATTCCATTGAAAAACCTCTGAAAGTGAGAACTTACAGCAGGAGAATTTGTCACCATGTGATGCCAGATTGGTTTGGGCGCTCTGTGCATTCTCCTGAAGAAAGCGCACATCGTTTTGTTCTCATACTCTTCAGCATAAGGTAACGTAACACCGCGAGGGGGCAATGAAGGCTCAAAGTCAGAGATCTGTATAGGTGCGTTTGGTACGGGTGCGTTAAGAGGAACTTGTTCAGTGTAATGCCACACTCCACCCGGGAGGTAGTCTCGCTCAAAGATATGAACATCGAACCCTTCCTTCTTGAGCTCCCGGTAAGCGTTCATACCTCTGAAAATAAGAGCTCTACTGTGCACCAGCGATTTGGCGACTCACCCCACACCAGCCCCAATCACAGCAACTCGTTTCACAGGCCATACTAGCTCGTAGGCAAACGAGTTGTCCACTAATGGATATCTGAACGCTGATTGGGAACAAGAGACCACAGGTAGGATGACTGCAAGCAACAACAGGTATTGACCTCCCATCATGGAGCAGGTAGAGATCACAGATCAACTATGGGTTCAGCTTCTTGAACTGGAAAAAATGTTGATCCAATCGAACTGTTGTCTTCGCAGTCGCTTTGGCTAAAAGGATACTTGAAAAGGGTCTCTGTAGCAATACTTGTGTGCGTGCGACTGCGTACGGCAGGCCTGTGAGAAAGATGAGCATGAATCCATGGGGAAAGGTTTGATAATTGAAATTTTAGCCTCATTTATTGTGCCTAAAATTCCAGGTAGATGCATAGACTTTCCGATCACAATCATCTGTGGCCAGATACTTCACTTGATGTCGTTCCAGCAGATTGAGCAGATATCGTCCACCCCTTCTTCTGGATACAATTATATTGGTAAATCTAGTTTACTTGGGCTTGATCCCAGCATTCATCATTCATCATGAAGTTCACGCAAATCTTCATCAAAGCTATTTTTCCATGCAGCAGACTCGAGAAATTCTAATATATAATTCTTGGCAGTAGAAAGAAGGGAACGAGTAACACATCTGAACAAAATCCTCAAAGTGCCTATGTCTTCTGTTTAAATCGATCCAAAGCTGACGATTTCTTCTTCTCTTCTGCTACCCCCTTCTTCACCAGTATTGCTTGTCTCTGCTCTTCTTTCATTTTTTCCAATTTCGCTTTGATGGCGAACTACATCAGGAAATCAGTCATTTTGATATGGAATAGAGAAAACGCGGAAAAGGAGTAGAACATACCGTGGCAGGATCAATAACATTCTTTCTGTGCTTCCTTAGATACCTTTTCATACTCTTATTCTTCCCTCTCATCCTTTTCTTCTCTTTTTGCTCTTTCAACTGCTTCCTCTTCCCCTCGTCCACCTCTGCTCCTTCAACTCCCAAAAACTCATCAGAAGAATCAGGATCTTCAGTTGCATCAACCTTTCCAGTAACACGTAATCGGTCAAAACGAGGTAACCGCGCAAAAGGTGTGTCAGTTGCCGGTTTTCCGTCAGACGTAACGAGTTTTGAGTTTGGTTTGGCAAGGTTGCCAATGGAGTCCGGGTCGAGAGTAATAAGATCTGGTTGGATCTATCGATCAGGAAGATTTCAGTGATCTGCTTATATGAAATTTTGAGGTCGAAGTAAGTGCAATACCTTGTCAAGCAGCCCTCTGATCTCTCTTTCTCCTCTTGCTTTCCGATTCTCAAATGGATCAGCTTCGGTTGAGTCAAAGTTGGGTTCACCACAACCTGGTACAAGAATACTCGAGATACCAACATTGTGGCCGATTGCAAGAATATCTTGGAACGGTGTAAATCGAATAGAGACGAGGGGCCGACTCGGGATTCTGTGTGTGAGGTACAATGGTGGTTGGACGCGACTGCTGAACTGCTGATGGATCATCGGAGGTGCGTAGACCTGGTCAAAAATGTCACTCGAAGTGGGCGAGGAAGAAAACAATGATTTGCATACATACATTAACGTTCCCACTGCTCGTGATAGCCAAAAACCCTCTTTGACTCCATTCAACTTGAGTCTCCGATCCACTACCCCGAACGCTCCACTCCCTCACCACCCCCTTCCAATTTCTACAATCCCAAACTTTCACAATTCCATCTTTCCCCGCACTAGCCATGTACCTTCCACCTGAACTTGCATCCATACTCACGCTTGATACAGGTCCCAAGTGTGCGAGGATTTGAACGGCAGGATGGGGCAGGTTCGGAGTCCAAAGAGTGATGCAACCATTTTGGTGGCCGAGGTGAATGACAGCATTGTGCAGGTTTTGTGTCATTGTGGTACAAGCACCGAGTTTGGTGCGGTGTTCCATAAGTAATTGGCCGGTGGAGGTATCTTGATATTTGAGGAAACCAGCGTTTCCCTAGTTTCGAGAGCGTATATCAAAACTCAGTATATCCTAAGGGAGCAGAAGAACATACGACGGAAGCTAAGAGCCAGTGATAGGGAAGAAATTCGAGTCTTGTTGGCTCAATGTGAGATTTTAAACAGTGGATTTCTACACCATCACGATCGTAAATATAGACGTATTTTTTCTGAGCAACAGCAAAGAACGACTGGTCCTGAAGAAATGTAATGTCGCGACATGTTTCTTGGAGCTGTAGCTCGGTATGTAGTGTACCTGTCTGCCAATCAAACGCAGCGACATGGCCAAGGCGACCCGCAATAGCAAGATGTCTACGAATTATCAGACACTGTTCAAGGGCATGAATAAACTGACGCACCGACCATTCCTGGTATATCTCATCATGTACGGACCACCATCCAATCTCAGCTCCTTTCTACCTCTAGCAGCTTCCTGCCCGGCAGCATCCAAGATCTCGTCCTGTCCCGTCCTCCACGTCCTGTCCATCTTATCCTCCACTTCCATCTTGCCAGCGTCCGCTACCAGCAACAAATCTGCCGAGTCGTCCACAAGTGCTTTTGCCCGTACATTATGCACAGACTGACGCTGTAGCTTAGAACGTAGTTTCTTATTTGAAACGTGAGAATACTCTGGTATCAAAGTACTAGAGGGTTCGAGGGGAGCTGGGAGGAGAGATTTAGGTACAGAAGTACGTTTTTCTATTGATTGTGCTGTATGATCAGCATTTGCATCTTTGGTAGATGATGATGGGTTGTGATTTTTAGAGGAATTATATGCATATTTGCGGCGTTTCACAAATGGTTTTATCGCATCTGCTTTTGCAAAGAGTGAGTCCATGATATCGAACGTGCTCAAAAGTCAAAATTATGGATTGATGACCGTGAGAATCCGCACATGAAAATGGGAAGTGGGTGGTTTGGACCTCCATAACTTCAGGACAAAGCAGGCCATCTCAATCCCTTGTAGCTGTGCAAGTTGAGCATGCACTGCAGGCCCTTGTCATATACAATTCTGCCGAGTTTGGGGTTGTAAAGCCGACCATCTGTAATATGATCCCTTGTGGTGACCATTGCCATTGCTCTATATCTTCAAAGCTACATTACAATAATGTCCACAACCAACTGCACATGGATATCCCGCAAGTCTTATTCTCCCAACAAACTCTGACTCCATTCCAGTTCCAGTTGAGTCCTGCAACGGCATCCAAGTAACTGATCGCCTGGGATAATATTGGCCTCGCATGATGGGTGCCCCATCCATCATAGCCTTGTTCATATAAAATCTTCGATAGCATGACTGATGCCCACCATGATGGCAAACTGAACATTGGAACAACAATTTTCGAACGGGAAGTCGACTGGTGAATCCACCCGTCAGCCGATTGAATCGACGGGCATAGTTACCGATGACATACCAGATCGCACATCTTGATGCTGAAGTCTTACATGCAAAACAATAACCGAATGTCGATCGTTTCCTAGAATTCTCTGAGGGATAGCCCGCAGGTTTGATCAAGGGCTTTTTGCATCTCCCACAGAGTAAATATATCGTCGTATCCAGCTACGAAAATGCGTCAGAAATGCTATCAAAAAACAGAATAAACTCACGAGTGTTATATTCTTGATCTGTTGTATTTGAGAGTGTTTACGAAAATACGTAGCACAAGTATATAACCGGCACCGCACCAGTTGGTCTTCAACAACCACCAATAAGGAATAAACAAAGTTCGAAATTATGTGGCTTACCGATATAAGCATCAAAAATATGTAGTCTCCGCCTCACCGATAATCCCAACTCTTTAGGAGTAATCACTGCCATCATGGCAGCAGTCTGTACATCACCCTGAAATTACACCAATCATCATCAGGCACACCGGTATACGCATCTAGAAAAACTTACAATAACAAGCAGCTCCTCAAACGCCTTTTTTACCGCCTCCCAAACATAATTCTCAATCCTCTCCTCTTGCGCCTTAACGATATCCATCCGCCTCTTTGTCATTCTTTCTGCTTTAGCTTTCACAGCTTCTTCAGTACGTGATCGGCTGTAATCGTGGCCATGTGGCTTCTGTTGTTTGCTACCTGTTCGATGACGACTTGTGCTTGTGGTCAAAGCCCGTGGCTGGCTATTTCTTTCAACTCGCATGTCGGGTACTGGAGATTGTTCGATAATTCTACTACCATCGTTGGTGTTAGCCTCAACTATCGCAATGTTCTTCGTACTACTCTGATTTCCATGTTTCAACGATAGCGTAGGCGCTCGTCCTTGCCCTGAAACCTGAACTTGAGCAGCAGCAGGATCAGCAGGTAATGAAGCTAGAGTCGAACTGCGACTCCTCAGCCTCGAATCCACTCCCCTCTCGAAGGACGTTCTCTGGTCGGCCAGACTGATGGTTGCTAATGACTTTTGAATGGTCCCATCCTCTTCTTTATCCTCTTCTTCATTTTCTTCCGAGTTTGTCGACCTCAATGATGGCGAATTTGACAAGTGATCATGGTATACCTCTCCATCGGTTGCCTTTGTTGCCATTATCCATAGTCTACCTCTTCTGTCTCTTTCCTTTTGGCTTGCCTGCGAAAATAATGAACTGGGTACTGCAATATCAGCAGCTGACGATACGATCATTTCATCGCGATTCATTGACGGTGATAATTCCCTTACGCCCACACCATTATTATAATCCATTTCTTCATTTCCTCCTTCACGATCATCGCCATCTGGGTCAGGCTCTTCTTGCCCTTCTTTTTCCTCGTCTGAATCACTATCACTTAATACACCCTCTCCAACATGTTTTGTACTCGCCGCCACCAAAGGATTTTTATCACCCGGACTCACCCGACCATGATATTCTTGTTGTTGCTGATATTGACGTCTTGATGCGGATACCGAAACAGATCGTTGCGTACTCGACGGGACTGGCTTTCTTGCTCCTACACTTGTAACCGGAATAGTCATTACAGATGAATCCGCAGCCCCCGTATCGATACTCTCCTTCCTCAAACTCAGGGTCAAACCTGACGTCCGCCGCGGCGTGGGCACACTGGCATTAACAATAGTATTACTTACAACAGGAGGTAGAGTTGTCCCCAGATGTAAAGGCGATGACGCGTTCGATGGCGCAGGAGTAGGTTTCTTTGACACTGAAGGGCTTCTATGCCCAGCTACACTAGTGGTAGTGGGGCCGCGAAGTCGTGAAGAAGCAGAATGAAAAAGGGAAGGGAAGTGATAGGAGGAACTCGGACGGACTGCTCTCGAGACTGAGATATCTGGTGAACAACTCGTATCAGCACTAGCGCCAGTACTGGCAGGTGTAGACGTATTCCTAGATGAAGGGAGGGTATGAGTAATTGAAGACTGTGCAGGTATCGGAGTAGGGGTCGCGGTTGATGGAGGAGTTGATGGGCCATGTTGTGTTTGTGCGCAAGGGCACTGTGTTTGTTTCCGTTGTTGGATTTGATTTTGTTGTCGTACAGTAGCAGTGGTGATATTACCGAGCGAAGCAACACGTGGAGTACGTTCTGAAGGCAGATCCGGTGGAGTAGCTGATGGGCTTCTTGTCGTCGGTTGGGGCAGGTTTGGTGCTTCGGATAACAATGTTGACATCAGCATCCAGATCTGTGCGATGTGCGGTTTTCCAGCGGCAAGAGCTGCCTGATTTATATGATCAGAAATCGGAAACAAGAAAGCTTGAACGAAACGAACTTCCATATTCTTCGCACATGAGCTTGAGGTGTCGTCTCCGTCGATCACATACGATGCAGCCAACGTCACAAACGAATCCACACCAGACTGAATCTCTGGCGATCTGAACCAACCAAGCTTTTGGGCCTTTGGTTGGAATGAGCGATCGCCGATGTGTTTAATAACGGGAGGTTCAACAAGAGTCATGATTTCATGATTGAGTTTGGTAGAGTGACTAGATATTCGATAAGTAAAAGGGAAGCAGAAGAGGGAATGATGAGGTGTGAGCGGTGTAAGTAATAGCGAGCGATTGCACATACATATCATCATAAGGAATCTCCGATCTCGGTGCATTGTCAATGACAAATGCGAATGTGCTACTCGGAGTCCAAGTTATCGATGCTCGAGAAATCGTATCAAGGGGCTTGGTCACATCGCGCATGTCGAGCTGAGTGAATGTTCCATTCGTGCTTTGTGCCAATAGTGTATAGGGATCAGCGAACTCGATGTCTACATGGTAATAGCTTAATATACGGTGGCGAACCATAGTTGAGTATTGGGTACCTGTAACGCCACCTTCAACAGAGGTTCCAGAGACAGACCATTTGGGTAACCAAGATCGTCTCACGTCCCATATCTCCACTGCATCTGAGATGGGATTAGTTGAATGTTGTTGCTCCGATAAAGACATGGAAGACGATTTTGATTCCTTCTGAGTTAACTTGTGGTCATTCAGGCTTCTGACCGTGGTATCAAGACAGATACTACTCCCAGCACGACTCTGCAGGCCACTAGAGGGTCCTCTCCCTCTTGTACTAGGAGGAGAAGAAGGAGAGAGATGATCAATATGTTGAGATGATACACTGAAGTCAGCATGTGAAACGACGGCTAGTTCGCATTCATAACCTGGACGCCAGAGAACACGACGAATGGGGTATGAAGGGTGTAAAGTGTAGGTTGGCCTGTTAGGCATGTGTGAGGCCGCTCCTGGGCCAGTGAGATCCCAGACCTAGAGGAATGAAGATTAGGTGATACGGAGAAGGGGACGAATTGCACCTTAATACAACGATCTAGTCCAGCGCTAGCAACCCATCCAAAAGTATTCCCAGTATGATGATCAGGTGCTTCATGATGACCGGAGAACGAGATGTCGTGTGTTACGGACGACTCTCTGCCACTGGCCCAATCAATCGTAGTGATAGGGGCGGTATGTGCAACAGGTAAGCGGTCTAATAGGCCGCGTTGACCCATCTTGAGATCCCACCTGAGTGAAAGGTGAGATGATGGATCAGGAGATGCGGCGATACAGACCTGTGTAAGGTCCCATTGTCCATGCCAATGAGCACGAAAAGAGGATTCCAAATACAGGGTGAGAATATGACACGTCGAACAGCGGAGGGATTGTGGACACGCATGACGGAAGCTTGGATGTCACGAAGGTCCTGATAGAAGGTTAAGTTAGAGAAATGATGGAAACAGGAATGTTACCCAGACGCGAAAGTCTCCATCGGCAGAACCAGTCATGCAGTAATGATGCACAATGCGAGATACATTCATGGTATGAATTGAACGGAAATGTTCTCTAGTCCTGCGTTCTAGACAGAGATTCATACCGAATATACTATGTCGTTTCGAGGAAACTCACCATACTTGGAGCGGCCACTTTTTGCAATATCCCACATGATGAGTTCGCCATTGCGTGCGCTAGTGAGAATCTTGTTGTTGAACACTGGAACAGATGAACATAAAATAAGAACAAGAAAAGGCAGACAGACCTCCGTATGCCCAAGCAACATCTGTACTGGCACAGTCAAATTTGAGTCCACTTCCATCCCACAGATTTCTCGTCAACGAGATGGGTTTTGGCTCAGTCTGTGAACCGGAGACACGTATTATCCTCAGTGCTAAAAGAAGTCAAAACAAGTCTCGACAATGGACATCTTGGCACACATTCTCTGCCAGCGACAGCAATTCGACCATCATCTCCCTTGGATACGTATCCTCCACCTGGGAGCGTGACCTTTGGTAGACGTAAAGAGCGGAGAATGCCTTTGGGTGGATGAGAACGTTGATCGTCAAAGAGGTCAAGGGATGACATTCATCATGTCTATGAATAGATTATTGAGCATTATCAAATTCTTTCTTTTCTATCTTAAATCTCTAACGCGGGGCCAGATCGCAGTCCGCGGCAGGCGTCAGGGTACTGAATATCCCCTTCACCAGCGCAATGATAACAAGGAAAGGGAAAAGAGAGAGGAAAACTTCTAAGTAGTCCAGATGAAAGTTGTTCAAACCAACAAACTGATCAATGATCTGATATGGAAATGACGAAGACCAGAAAAGAAAAGGCAAATGCAGCGAGGTTTGGTGAAGAGTGGAGGGGAGCCCGAGGCACTACATTGAATAAGTAAAGGAGTTTGAGACAGAAAAATATCTGGTTTCACCCACGCTCTATTGCTTAGAGTTGCTAAGTGCGGCAGTTGGTGGATGGAGATGTACAGTACTGTGATAGCAAAGGTGTATTGTCGATATTCAAGTGAAAACTACCTAATGACAATGGTACAATGCACGAGTCCTAGTGATGATCCAATCAAATGGATATGTGAGAGTCATCATTACTGACAAAGCCTTGCTTAACTCCCGGATTGGATCTGTCATCGTTCATCATGTTCGTTAGTTTGATCAAAAGACTTGTACTCTTAGGCATTGGTGTTTCTGGTACGCTCGGCTACACCTTCGGAGCTTTGACTGCTGTTCAGTTTCCGCAGCTCAGAGCAATGAACGCAACGAGATTGATGACACGCAAAAGTTTTTTTCGCCTACAGCCAGAAGATGGCATAATTCTTCAAATAATTGCACGATGAATGGCCCTTTGAAAGCCTTTGAAAGCCTTGACTCTTCCCGTACTGTCTGTCAAAGCTGGTCTCCTTCAACTTGAACGAGAGCTTCGACTTACTTCAGAAATTAGGTCACGAATCCTTCATTGAGTATACGGCCGCTCATTGTTCACGGACCTGCAGAAAACAGAGTCGATTTTGTCTTCTTCTCTGATGGCTGTAAGCCTTTCGGGCTCTAGATATCATCAAACCGTCAACACACTTAGATACAACTCATGAAATGGACAAGTTCTTTCAAGACGCGAAGCGCCTTGCTGACGATGTTTCGCAAAATCAAACTTTCTACACTGTCAAGCCGCTCCTCAACTTTTGGGGAGCATTTACTCCAAGTGAAGAGGTAAAACGTCCTCCAGAATCATTCTTCACATTGAATCATATGCATCTCAGAGTGGCATTGGTGTCGGTGGCGTTCCAAAAAGGTAAGGTAATTATGATCTGGCTAGATTTGAACAGGGGCGCCGATCAACAGATATCTGGACTAGGACACCTTTTGGACTGTATCGTGATGGAACAGAGTTAAGAGCGGTCTATTACAATAATCCTGAGGTTGCCCATGCTGCTTGTGATTCGATGAAGGATCAATGCGACTTTCCGATTCTATTGGGTAAGCTGTTCGAAAGCGCAGTAAGAGATGTTTGAACATTTTGTTCTAGGTAATGACCCTTTCTATGGAGGTATGCTCTCACGCCCTGGTCCATGAATCGATCTTATTATTTATTACATATAACTCCACCTGGCTGATAGGTTTGGGCGGTGAATTCACGTACGTTCTTGTTCTCATGTTGATCTCTAACCGAGAATGTTAAGACTAGAGCTGATTCACATTCTTTACCTTGATTGCAGAGTGGTCACATCATCAATTCTCAACGGTCCTCTTGTTTTGCGCCACGAACTTGGACACTCAATCATTGATGTTGGAGAAGAATACGATGGGGGTTATGCATACTTTGGTGTTAACGCAGTCCACAGTGCTAATAAACCTATTCCATGGAGTCATTGGCTATCGAGTACATCCCCTGTCAAAGATACAGAAGCACAGGCTGGTTTTGATTCCATACACGAATCTACGATTTCTGAACACCGAATCGAACGCTCTGTAATGCCAATGCAGGCATATCCATGGACACTTCTCAATATCACCCAAGCTTGGTCCATCAATTTCACCTCCTCTGGGGCGTATTCTCGACATCTCGTGCGATTTTCTCTTTCTGGGATTCCAGAGGCCCAGGACCTCCGTGTTGACCTTGACGGTAACGAGTTGAAATGGGCCCCGAAAGAAGGGCTTGGTCTCGATAGATGGCATTATGACATTCACCGAGATAGTAAATTAAGCAGCGGTGTACATGAATTGAAGTTCACGCTATTGAAAAAAGAGCTAGAAGGGATCGCACAAATATGCAGTGCCGAGATAATCGAGTTTGGTAACGAGCAAGAGTATGTATCTCTCTGTCTTGCTTGCGATACTCAATTCATGCGTTTTATCAGATTCATCTCGTCTCCTGGGTACTACAGTCTTTACCCAACGTATGTTCTCTCTACATTCCTGGATCCACATCCTCAGTTCAAACATTGTTTCCAGATTCTCCGACAATAATGAGATTTCATACCGACCAACCAACGAAGACTGTCTCATGCGCATCGTCACTACTCCCAATTTCTGCAAAGTTTGCCTTGAGGGACTTTGGCTCTCCCTCCTCAAACGAATTGATTTGATTGACGGTCTCACTGAATCTTGCGTTCGCAACACAGGCACGCAATGGTTCAAAGCGCTCAATTTGGACCTCATTGCTCTTGCACATCTCCGTGAAACAAAAGGTTTCGGACCATCCAATGAAACCTACTCTATCACTTGGAAGAAGGACGGCAAGGTTCTCGATATTTTCCAGGATCAGACCTACATCAGTCTCCGTGATACAGAAGCTGTTGGAAAGTATAGCATTCATGTGCAATTCCACACCGATGAAGTACGTCTCGATCGCAAAGGATATTTGACTTCGGTGCGAGAATACGAGATTACTTCCTCTTGTTAGGATATTTGATATCATTTGCCGTTGGGATAATGGACTATGTATTCTTATATCTGAAAAAGTCAAACCGTATGATCGTGGTGTGAAACCCCGATGGGAGACCGGTCAGCTTTGGAGTCATCATCTCACTCAAGAAACACTCAGATGGTGGATACATTGTAAGCAGCAGGCTAAGAATATAAATCAAAAGAAGGACAATCTGAAATAGTGCCAATTGAGACAAAGAAAATGTGTATATATCACAGCACCATATCGAAAACTGAGCAAGACAAAATCCCCAAAAGAAATTGATGTATAGATGATATACAAGTTATGTAAAGAATGCCTTGGACATCAAATCCAGAATAGTTGACAAAGAAAACGAGGGAATATGATGAGGGAAGAACAAGGTCGGAATATAAGTGAGGATATCCAAGCTGGAAGAGTAGCATGGACAACAGACCAGCCGGGCCATGATGACAGAATTGATGACACATGAGAAAATCTGAAAATGGATTGAACGAGATGAACACGAAAACCGAAAGAAAGAAAGAAAGAAAAGGTATATCATATTCGTGAGGAAAAAGATAGAACAGAGTGGATGTATAGATGCTGGTGCGCGAAGCGCATGAAAGGGATGGAGAGACTAGGGAGTCTTGACATGAATTGACCGGGAGTGATAATATGCAAAGGAAAACACGATCAAGCAATAAAGGTAGTAAGAAAAATGTTCAGGAAGAGGTATAGAAATCTGAAACTGGGTCCCTGAGCGAAATCAACCATGCAGCAACGGGCTATTGCCATCAAACATATAGAACCACCACCACGAAATTCGCTACCACCATAGGTACCAAGACTGAAAATCGAAAGGACAGATATTGTCTCACATCACAATACACTTACAACACCCAGCACCTTTCTCGTCCTGTTCAAGCACAGCTTGCTGGTCATTTCTGACCGCGCCAGCAGGCTGCGTCAAATTCTTTGTAGTTGTAGGGGCGTACTGCGCAAATGGTGGCGGTGAGGGTGGGGATTTCATAGGAGCACAAATGTTATCATGAGCAACTGATACCTCCGCCTTCGGAGCATCTTCTGATGTTGGTATCCCTTCAAGAAACTGAGAAGGTTCGACACATTCCAGGACATCCGGAGTGCCGTTGGCTGCGGATTGAGGCCGGCCAAACTCGTCCATTTCGATACCTTTGCGTTTGCGACGGACTTTTGAAGCGTCGTAGCCAAATGTCCCAGGTGCCTGATGGAAAACCAGAATAACTCAGGTTTGTGCACAGAATATATGACAGCGGAAAGGCACACCGGTGGAATAGGCACTTCCTGTTTTCTCTTTGGCTGTGGACTTCCATCTGCTCTTTCGTAATGATCATCCAAGCCTTTCTTCCGTGCTACGACCGGTAGAACAACCTGTAATCCAACGTATGCCACGTCAAGACAAATCCAGACCATCATAGGAAAGGAACACCGAAGGAGCAGCAGAAACAGAAGCACCAATACTGAGTAAAATAGAAACATAACGGAAACATGGACAAGAAATGGCCACAAACCCAATGGGACGCAAGAGAAAAGGCTGACGTACATCATCCCAATTTCCACCTACAATCTTCGGTTGAGTCCAATAAGGGATAGCATCAGACATGTCAAGATCATCCGCCTCCCCATCCAGAGTAGGATATTGAGCAATGCTTTGCCTGTTATCCTCCTTATTGCGTTTCTTGATCGGAAGTTTGGGCTTTGGCTTGGCTTTGGCTGGTTGTGACTTGGATGTAGAACTAGGTTTATCATGAAGACCAGGTGATGTTCCGCGCTTCGGGACGGAGATGGGGGCTGGGGAGGTTCGAGCAGGGGGACTTGTAGTCGCAAGCCCGGAAGGGAGAAGGGGAGGAGAAGGGGTTGGTGAAACAGAAAGGTCAATTGCAGATACCGGATGTCCGACTTTGGTTGTATTGGAGGAATGTTGCGATGCCGATGTTCGAGATTCAGACGACCGACGTTCGTACGTAGGTATCCGACTTGAGGAACCACTTTGTCTCGATTTTGATCTCGATGGGGGTGATGTGGAGGGGGAACATTGGGGGGGCATGATGATAGAAGCATCATTTTGAGCCAGAGGCTGAAGCGCGGTGATGGAAGAGGCTGATTGTGCTGGTATTCGAGGTTGCATGGTGGTAGTAGACTGTTGTCTGAAGGTTTGAGATACTGGTTCTTCCACCTCGTAGAGCACAGGACTCTGAGGTAGAGACGAGTCAGTGACTACTGCTGTTGCCAACGTGACATCTCCAACACCAAGAATGAAATCCGTGTCATGATTCGAATATCTAGAAGGTCTCCGATCGTGCTGTCCCTTGATCGAGGTAGATGCAATATCACTCCCTTCATCTCCATCCAAATCTGTGAGTGGATCCTCATCAAGAACCCTCTCGATTCTATCCATTATAATATCGTCTTCCAAATACAGGCTTCCCCTCTCCTGTAGACCTGACCTTGAGAATCTGAAACCAGCAATACTTTCTGCTCGTTTTCGCCATGATGCACGGCGTGTATCTTCCAAGGTAAGAGCCGCTTGTCGGTTGGCAAGAAGTTTATGCTTGTGCCCGTAGTTTGCTATGTCAAGCATCTCCTGCCGTCTTCCGACACGCAATTCACCGACACCACCGTTCCGCGAATTTTCACCACGATACCAATGCTCGAATGGCCTTTCTTCTGTTGAGTCAATGGAATTTCTCAACGGTCCAGAGGCGTTGTAACCAAGTTCATCCACTTCAATAATGTTGTAAATGGACGAAGTAGAGCTAGCTGTGTTGAAAGGAGCGGGTTCGTTAATGAGCCGTGCTGTAGTATGTTGAGGTATGCCTTGAGCAGAATGAGAGGTAGGAAAGTGATATGCCCTAATATCAGTCTTGCAGCTGTGTTTTAGGTGGCTGACGTCTGGAGAAGCACCAGTAAACGGCACTACTGGTGAGCTTGCATCTACAGTACTCCCAGACCGTCTTCGCGATGCTTTGGGTATACGTGTTGGTTTAGCATCTACGAGGCGTGGAGAGCGTGACCCCAAGCTGACATGATCATCCAGATTTGCCTTGGTGGGCTGCCGAGTGCCCCCGTTGATGTTCGGCGTAGCATACGGCTGGGAGAAGGTTCGCGGACGATGAAATGAGGTAGTGGCTGGTGACTTCCGAAACCCATTGATGTGAGTATTCGCAGATGCGTTAGTCCCTGACATCCCAGTGCCAGCCGCAGAATCGGCTTGAGAGGTCGATTGGTGGTGAACCAAATATTCGCTACCACCGTTGCTGGAGCTATAGTGTTCATCCTTTTTGCTGTGTCGTAGGCCCGAAAGGGGGGAGCTATCAGCTGCCGAGTTGGAATTGAAGGCATTTAGCGGATTATCGTCGGCGATGGATGTCATTGAAATGGCGGACATGCGGCTGGTCAGTGTCCTGCTCTCGTTTTCAAGGCCTACGAAAAATTGTCCAGGAATGTCACCAGCAAGAGTGGCTCTGCAAACTCACGCTTGCGCAGGGCAGGCACGACCTCGTCATCCCACGATGGTCCTGGTAAATACGCAGACTGAATGAGCGCCATTTCAAGGGGACAATCAATTCCAGTGAAGGGCGCCAGACAACCAGTGAGCAGGAGGACAAGTAGGAGAGCAGAGAGAAAAGGGAAAGGGGATAAGCGCGGAGACAAGGCTACATGCAAATAATAAATATCCCTCCTTTCAGTTTGTATCACTCTCTCACCTGATCACCATGCACTGCGGCTTTCCGTAAACTCGCATGAGACAACGCCGCACAGCGTGTTTATATGTATATAGGATAATTCATTATTGACACAGCGTTGTCTGCCATTGATTTCCGACGGGTATTCCCCCTGGCTGAACATTACTTCGCCCATGACTATGAAATATTACACATCCAGCCACTCATGAACCAAATGGTCACCCAGTTTGAGCCACTCATCAAGCCTGGCTCTATGAGATAACCAAGCAATGACAAATATCTTTTTTTCTCTCTCACTGATTCACGAACCATGACAGAAGATAAACTCGTAGAAGGTCTTGTGTCCACATCACAAATCTCCAAGGCAATTGAAGCTCTGTATGCTTACGAGAAGAAAAAACAAGCACAGGCAGAAGAAACCGAGCTGCTTCCAGGAAAGGAGCCCACCATCTGCCTAATTGTTACTTTCAAGAGAATTCAAATTCCTCTCAAGGATAAAATCAGGCCCATCAAAATGTACGTCCTTTGGTATTATCCTTTATGTATTAGTGGTCTGACAACGAGTCTTCTTCGTATCTAGTCCAATCAAGTACCCTCTTGTCGACCCCAGAACAACGTCCGTCTGTTTAATTACGAAGGATCCGCAGCGAGAATACAAAGACCTCCTGGAGACTAAAAACATCAAGTTTATATCTCGTGTCGTTGGTATTGCGAAATTAAAGGGAAAATTCAAAGCTTTCGAAGCACGCCGGCTGTTATTGAAGGAAAATGGGCTCTTCCTGGCGGATGACAGAGTCATCCCATTACTTCCAAAGTTGCTAGGCTCAAAATGGTTTGAGGCCAAGAAGTTCGTCTACCTTTTGCGTTCTTCCATCTGTACGATGTTAACAAAGGTTTTTTCTTGCACCGCACCATCTTTTTCGGTATCTTTCGTCACTTAATGATTGTTCACCTTTCTAAGACAACCTATCCCGGTATGTCTTACCCGCAAAGATTTGAAAAGTGAACTCGAGCGAGCCATCTCTACAACGTGTATGCACCGAAATAATGGCACATGCACGTACGCTTTGTCTTCCCTATATCTTTTCTAAAATGCTCATGCGCTGCCATTTGAATCAACTGAAACGAACACATCGATGTAAACCAAAATGTTATATACCGCGCACTCTGCTTCCGCCTGTGCCATTGAATCGTGTTTATATGGCGTCCGTCACTATCCTTTTCCTCGTCGTTCCACATGACTACGGAGCAGGTCGATTAAGGTTGCAACGCTCAGCCACACACCCGCACAGGCCCTCTCCAATATCTGCAAAGTCATACCTATGGTTGCACTTTACACCCAAGGCCACTGGGATAACATTCAGTCATTGATGCTCAAAACTAATACTAGTGTTAGTTTACCTATTTGGAGTTGCAGTTTGAATGAACGGTGGACCGGATTTATGCAGATTGAAGAGGAGAAGGAGAAGGTACACAAAACCCAGGCCAAGGGGAAACGACCTGTTCAGGAAGGCGAGAGTGAAAAACCGAGGAAGAAGGTCAAATCTGACAAAGGAGAAAATGCACCCGTTGCTTCATCTAGGACAGAACTTACCACAAAGACCATCAAAAACGATCAGCAAGCACAACCTGTAATTGATTCCTCGACAGTTCACCAAACGAAGGAATCGGATCTTGCAGTCCCGTCAACGGAACCTCGACTGGAGTTATCTGGACTCAAACGAAAACGGACTGATGCTGCATCGGGGAAGAAGGACAAAATTGTCAGTGCAAAGGCTGGTTTGAAAAGGAAGAGCGTGAAGACGAAGATGTTGGGCAAGAAGGCACTGCGGGCTTGAGTTTTGTTGCGTCACTTTAGTATGTTACTACCATGACCTATCAACATGCCTTTTGGCTTCCTATCATCACGTCAGTGCATGTCTTAGTATGCATGTATGAGCATTTGATGACCCCATATCTATTTTACAAGAAAAATTCAATGCTATTTAGCCTTTGTCAATTACCACGGTCTGCCACCGAGTCCCGTGTAATAAATTGTTGAATAAAAAAAACAAGCCTTTATCAATAGTCGAGAGTATAAATCTTCACACGGCGGATATTTAGATGTCAAGTCGCCGCTTGTCAAGTCACCTGATGATGTAGTGTCAACATACACAGTTTGCAGTAGTCTACTGACCACGGAGGCTCACGGCCTCTGATAAGTATACAAATCACGTCATGGGAAAGAGACAAATACAGAACGAAAAAGAAGTAAATGGGCTGGGTGAGTATTGTTGAAGTGGTCTAGTAACATACCTACATCATCCCCTATCAGACGAGGCTGGCACACTCTCTCTATGGTGTCATCATCATACTGATGTGGTACTTTCATTTCCTTATTTTCGGTACTCACTGATACGGTACTCTATACCTTTGTTGGACATGCTACTTAAGGCCTGGATCCATTCTTCTCTCTCCCTCAGTTGTCTAACTTACTATGTGACACCTGAGGTGAGAACTCTGTTATGTTCAATAGTATCAATGTAGATTACTGATGTATACAGCTTATATCTCTGATAGGTGAATATATACATTCAGTCATCTAACTTACTACGTGACGCCTGAGCTTATATCTCTGATAGGTTATGGGCCCCAGTGCTCATTAAATTCCACCAGAAATATAACATTAGGTAAAATACACCAACATGACTTTGACCATACCTACATTCTCCAAAAATGACAAGTTTGATGGAACCAACTGGCTGTCATGGTATAGACTTGTCCACACTGCAGCTGTATCAAGAGGAGTTTTTGGTTACTTAGATGGATCCATTACACAACCCTCCACCCCACCACAAACAGAAACTCCTCCCGCTGAGACACCATGGGACTCTGAAATCCCATCTTTCAAGAAATGGAAGGCATGCAATACCTGGACACTGGACCTACTCTTGTTTAACACAAAAAACCCAGCTGGACTAGGAATTAACATCGATGGTACAGCTGCTGATGCCTGGACCTCATACATTAACACCTATGAAAAAGCATATAACATGGCACGATTGAACATGGAACAGATCCTGCAGAACACAACCTACTCAGACCATATTGACTTCACCGACTTTATTATCAACATGCAAACCAAATGGTCAGATGCCAGAGTTTTAGGGTCTAAAATCACTGATGAAGACTTCAAGGACATAATTATATCTTCCTTACCTGAATCCTGGAGCTCTGCAACTGCACCACTTTATGATTCAAATATGACATCGACAAATGCTATAGCTCATCTTCAGATCTGGTACACAAAATCCCACAGAAATCGACTCACCAATAGTAACCAGAACATAATGGCACTCCAGACATCCACTACTAGACAAGGGTCAAGATCTCAACTTGTCTGTGCAAACCCAAACTGCCACCACTGTGGCCATACTATTGAAATGTACTACTGGCCAGGAGGAGGCAAAGAAGGACAATTCCCCCCTAGTTTTGGAAAGAGAGGTAGATTTAGAGGATCAGCAGCAAACACCTGATAAGAAGGATTTAAACCATCACCTACTGCAAATGCTACCTCTACCAGTGAAGAGAGTAACCAGGTTTTGCATGTATAACAATGGGTGATTCCGAGTTCAAGGTATTTGCTATCTCAAACCCTAGTGAAACCAACAGCCCTAATAACAATACATCTCCCAGTTCTAGTACCCTTAATCAACTAATATGTGATGCAAAGGGGGTGGAGAGTCTCAGGGATGTATCTGGGGAAGTTTTATTAGTTTGCTGTATAGACCTCATTAATAAACTTGATATCCCCACACTTCTCGACTCTGGTGTAAGCGACTATTGTTTTGCTGACATATTACTGTTCACATCCTACACTCCTTTTGAGCGACCATCACCTGAACTCACTGCCAAGGAAGGACTAATATTCAACGTGATTGGAAAGGGAAATGTCAAAATCCAAATAAATGTCAATGGAGATAGGAGAACAATTACTTTCGATAACGCCTTATACACACCTGGATTTAGATCAAACCTGATCTTAATGGCCAGGCTGAGTGTTAAGGGGGCAGAAGTATATTTTAAAGATAACAAAACTATGATAAGAACAAAGAATGGGATAGACATAATATCAGCAACACGTTCAGAATTATTATATGTCGTTGAAATAGATAAAATACAGCCAACGGTTTTTATGACACAGTCAAAATGAAAACCCACAAGTTTTGCTACATAGCATAGACATTTGGCTCATACTGGAACAGAGACCATTCACCAAATGATAACAGAAGATCTTGTTGATGGATTAAACATCTATGGAGAACTATCAATAGGTGGTCTATGTGAGGATTGTATTTATGGCAAATACACTGCTCACCCTTACAACAACAGCAAATCCAGAGAAAAGGAAATCTTCGAACATGTGTATATTGATATATGGGGTCCATCCCTAGTCCAATCAGCTAGCAGCGCACTATACTTTATGGTCATCATGGATAGGTTCTCTTCATACCGAACAGTTATGTTCTTAAAATCCAAGTCTGCAGAGGTCACATTGAAAGTATTCAAGAGTTTCCACACTGAAGCAGAACGTCAAACTAGGAAGAGACTGAAACAAGTGCATTTAGATATGGGCAAAGAATGGTATAACACTGCATGGGAAAGTTACCATGAAGAACAAGGTTTAGACTTTGAGTTTACAACACCATATACACACTAGCAAAATGGTACGACAGAACACTCAATACAAACTATCCTAGATGGAACCTGAACAATGCTGGCTGAGTCTGAATTACCTGCAAAATACTGGGCTGATGCAGTACAAACCATGGTCTATGTTCGGAATCTCTTGCCAAACTTCAGACAACCAAAGACTATTCCAGCTGAGTTATGGACAGGTCAGCACCAAGATATATTGCACCTTTGTCCTTTTGGATGTACCTCATATGCTTATGTTCCCCTGGACTTAAATCTTTCTAAATTGAACCCTAGATCAGTAAAAACAGCTCTCCTTGGATATTTTGGATATAATAGGTATAAATTGTTGGACAAAAGTACTGGTGCTGTTTTTAAATCCAGAGATATTATTTTTGAAGAAGAAATAACCCATCTAGCAAAACAACCAACAGCTACCATTTTCTTTGATGACAATGACCCTCTTGCATATAGATCCCTATATGACTGTAGCAAAGTTAGGCCTGGAAATGATCCAAAACCAGAGCCAACATCACTGCTAATACAAGGGATTGCCCCAAGACCTCTAGCTATTTTCGATCTGCATAAGAATGATAAGAACAAACATATAATCCCTCATACAGACAGCAATATTCCCATTATGGCTAAGGACTCAAATGAAGAAACAAGCAAAAATCCCAGTAATCTATCCCTGGCCTTGAGGAGAACATGCAGAACTATAAGACCGACGACTCAGTTACAAGAGTTAATTGAATATACAAACAGACCAATAGTAAATAATATTGAGGATAACAACTAGATTCCTAGGACTTATAAGAAGGCGATGAAAAGACCAGAGCTTTGGTGGGAGCCGATGGCTGCTGAAATAGCAATGTTGAAAGCTAGGGAGGTGTCATGAATCATGACACGAGAACTTTTCTTTTCTATTTTTACTTTTCTATTTTAGGATAGACTTACATAATCAGGGAAGTCACATGATAGTCACATGACATGTCACATGATCACTGTGGGAAAGTAGTGCACAGACCAAGTAGAATAGGTATAAGTAGTATACTCAAATCCAGCGGAAACTCTAACAAGTTCTCTTTGTCAACTCTGACTTAGAGTGTGATCCGAGGTTATCTCAACTAAGGATTACTACAGGAGGTATTTGAGGTGGTACCAAGACCAGAGAAGAAAAACATAGTTGGATCAAAGTGGGTTTATGCAATAAAATGGAAAGAGGATGGTAGATTGGAGAGACAAAAGACTAGAACTGTAGCAAAGGGATTTACTCAAGTAATAGGGGAGGACTATGAAGAAACATATGTGTCTGTTACTCGCCTTGAATCGGTCCGTCTTGTATGCACTGTCACACCAGACAATTAATTTTGGCAATATAAGTGACATTCGGAACCTAATAATCATAATAAATGGCTCTTGAGAAAGAACCGGCTTCCCAAACATAACCACTAGAAGTCTGGTCATGTACTTGAGAACACTGTAAGGAATGGTCACCCGAATGATTCAGGTAGGCGGATCCCAACTCTAAGTCAGAGTAGACAAAGAAAACTCATTAGAGTTCCCGCTGGATTTGAGTACACTACTTATATCTATTCTACTTGGTCTGTGCACTACTTTCCCACAGTAATCATGTGACATGTCAATGTGACTGATCATGTGACTTCCCTGATTATGTAAGTCTATTCTAAAAA